>Ga0268298_10000948_pt1 | contig 35956 bp, 27 predicted proteins | sample WWTPWeurt_MetaG_FD_194462 | JGI IMG/M metagenome (GOLD analysis project Ga0268298, IMG submission 194462) | Activated sludge microbial communities from WWTP in Nijmegen, Gelderland, Netherland - WWTP Weurt | ecosystem: Engineered > WWTP > Aerobic digester > Activated sludge | place...
TTGTGAACACGGCCTACTTCGGCGCCCAGGGGTCACTGATCATTTATGTGGTGATCATTTTCTTCTACGCCTCCTATATGAACACACTCGATCGTCGATACGACCTGCACGAGGAGGAATAAGCCATGGTCCAGACCCAGAGACAATTCACCGCCACGCTCAAGAAGTACTACAGCTTCTACACCGGCGGCTTCATCGGTTTCGTCATCATCCTGGCCATCCTCGAGCAGATGGGCGTACCCAATCGCTGGATCGGCTATTGCTTTCTCGCCGCCACCATCGGGCTCTATGCCGGCATCGGCATCATGAGCCGCACCGCCGACGTGGCGGAATACTATGTCGCCGGACGTCGGGTGCCCGCCTTCTTCAACGGCATGGCCACTGGCGCGGATTGGATGTCGGCCGCCTCCTTCATCGGCATGGCCGGCACCCTCTACGCCACCGGCTATGATGGTCTGGCCTTCGTCATGGGCTGGACCGGCGGCTACTGCCTGGTAGCCCTGTTTCTCGCCCCCTATCTGCGCAAATTCGGTCAGTTCACCATCCCGGACTTCTTGGGCGCGAGATATGGCGGCAACATACCCCGCATGATCGGTGTCATCGCCGCCATCATCTGCTCCTTCACCTATGTGATCGCCCAGATCTACGGCGTCGGTCTCATCACCTCCCGATTCACCGGGCTGGAGTTCGGCGTCGGCGTCTTTGTCGGCCTCGCCGGCATCCTGGTGTGCTCCTTCCTCGGCGGCATGCGGGCGGTCACCTGGACCCAGGTGGCCCAGTACGTCATCCTCATCATCGCCTACATGATCCCCACCGTCTGGCTGGCGGTGAAACAGACCAATGTCCCCATACCCCAACTCGTCTACGGCTACCAGCTAGAGAAAGTGACCACCCTGGAAAAGGAACTCAACGACAAGAACACCAAGCGCGGCGCCGCCGAGGAGAGCGTGCGACAGATTTACCGCGATAAACAACTGGCCGCCGAGAACCGGATCAAGGCGCTCGAGGCCGGCGGGACGCAATTCCTGGCGGAGGAAAAGGCCAAGCTGGAAAAGAAGGTCGCCGACCTCATGGCGGCGCCAAAATTGGACCACAAGGCCATCGACGCCGCTGAGAAGGCCGTCAAGGACTTCCCCATGGAGGTAGAGGTTGCCAAGGCCGCCTGGAAGAAGGAGGCCGATGCCGTCAAGGCCAAGGCGGCCCCCATCATGGCCCATGGCGAAGCCTTCCCCGGCAAGGACCAGGCGGCCCGCGACATCGCCCGACTCAACTTCCTGGCGCTGATCTTCTGTCTCATGGTGGGCACCGCGGCCCTGCCCCACATCCTGATGCGCTACTACACCACACCATCGGTGCGGGAGGCGCGCATCTCCGTGGGTTGGTCGTTGTTCTTCATCTTCCTGCTCTATTTCACCGCCCCTTCCCTGGCGGTATTGGTGAAATTCGAGATCTACAACAACCTGGTAGGCACCAGCTTCTCCCAGTTGCCCAACTGGGTGCAGTTATGGGCCGCGGTGGACAAGACCCTGATGGCCATCACCGACATCAATAAGGACGGCCTGTTGCAACTGGCCGAGATCACCATCGGCACCGACCTCATCGTGTTGGCGACACCGGAGATCGCCGGTCTGCCCTATGTGATCTCCGGGCTGGTGGCGGCCGGTGGTCTGGCGGCGGCGCTCTCGACGGCGGATGGTCTGCTGCTCACCATCGCCAACGCCCTCTCCCACGATGTCTACTACAAGATGATCGACCCCCGGGCTCCCACCACCCGTCGGCTTGCCGTCGCCAAGACCCTGCTCCTGGTGGTAGCTGTGCTGGCGGCCTATGTCACCTCGCTCAAACCGGGCGATATCCTCTTCCTGGTGGGCGCGGCCTTCTCCCTCGCCGCCTCCGCCTTCTTCCCCGCCCTGGTGCTGGGGGTGTTCTGGAAGCGGGCCAACCAACTGGGAGCGGTGATCGGCATGTTGGCCGGACTGGGGATCTGCATGTACTACATGTACATCACCTACCCCTTCTTCGGCGTCAACGCCCCACTCTGGTTCGGCATCAAACCCATCTCCGCCGGCATCTTCGGTATCCCGATGGGCTTTGCCGGCGTCATCCTGGGCAGCCTGCTGAGCCCGGCGCCGAAACAGGAGATCCAGGACCTGGTCGATCATGTGCGTTATCCGCGCCTGGAGGGCGGGATCTAGTCGTCACCACCGCCTTCGCCGAACAACCCCGGCAGGGACGCCAGGGGGCGAGGCGCTCCGATACCCTCTCCGAATACATCTTGGGCCTCCGACTGATCCGGCCCAGGTGCCGACCTCGAAGCCACCGCTGAAAGTACCAACCGATCAAGAGTGGGCAGGAACGCTCGGTCGTTCCGGGCAACGACCGGAAATAGCCATTTTTCGTTCTCCTTATGAGAACAATAAGTCAGTGAAAATGGAATTGTTCTCCATTCGAGAACGGAAAAACGGCCAACAAGACCCTGGCCCGGGAGAGGCCCAGCGACATCCGGGTAAAGTTGGCTGGTGTTGAGGCGCCAAGCGCCACAACCCAGCTTCTTGATCCAGGCAAAATGCTGGGACTCGCTTCGCCCACCGCATTTGCCGCCATCTCCAAGCCGCCATACACTTTTGCCTCCAAAGCCGAATCCAGCCCCGGACCTCCCTCTTTTCGCGCCCGACAGGATCAAACCACCATGGAAACCCAGCTCCCCATCGAACCGAGCCGGCTGAAAGCCGTTCAGGAACAAGTCTCCACCGCCATCCAGGTGCCGGTCCGCATCGCCGAACGCAGTCTCCCCGGCGTGCGCAAGCTGGCCCTCCTCAGCCTGGTCTCGGCGGCTTGGTTAGGCTTTCTCCTGCTGTCGCACCCAGATTGGGCGAACGCCGCGCGGATCTCCATCGGCCTGCTGCTGCTACCGCCGCCCGCTTTTTTGATCTGGTTGTATTTCTCCCTGAAGGATATCGTCGCCCTACCACAGCGGCTTGAAGCCGTATTTCAGGGCGGCCAGCAACTCGCCCAGAACCTGCGCCAGGGCACGGCGGAGATGAAGGCGGTGCGGCAACACCAAGGCCGGGGCTGGCGCGACCTCTTTACCCTGGGGAAGTCGCTTCGCGGGCTGGTGGGTCTGACCTTGGAATTTCACGACCTGGCCTCCCTGTTCGGCAGTGCCCTGTTGCTGGCGAACCCCCTCATCATGGCGCTGGGCGCCCTGGCCATGGTCGCCACCCTGGTCATGGCCCTGGTGGCCCTGATCTCCGGCCTGATCTTTGTCTTTTGAGCCGACACCACCAAACCCTTTCCGCCTTGGCGAAGCGGCTGGAGGCCGTCTTCCTGGCCAAGAGTTCCTCCGCCGGGATCGAGTACGAGATCCTCGACGGCGTCCGCGGCCTGGCGGTGATCCTCGTCCTCCTCAGCCATCTTGGCCTCGCCCGCATGGACCCCATCCCCGGGCTGAGTTTCGCCGGCAGCGGCAAATACGGCGTCTTTCTTTTCTTTGCCCTCAGCGCCTTTCTGCTCTCGGCCCCCTTCTATGGCTATTCCCGCCAGCGCCTGCTCGACCCCGGGACCTGGTGGCGTTACGCCAAACGCCGCTTCCGGCGCATCGCCCCCCTCTTCTCCGTCGCCCTGCTGCTGAGCTGGTGTTTCGGCCAACATCTCTTCACGCTGCCGCTCACCGCCCCGGAACTCCGGGACCAACTTCCCCTGTTCCGCGGCGGCAGTCTCTTCTGGGCCATCCCGGTGGAGGTCCAATATTATCTGCTGCTCCCCCTGGTGGTGCTCATGCTGCACCTGTTGCTGCGACTGTTGCCCGCCACCCTGATGATCGGTTCCCTGGTCGGGCTGATCTCGCTCTACCTCTGGCCGCCGGGAGAGGTCGTAGGCAACGACCTCCGCCTCGGCCCCTATCTCCCCATCTTTCTGTGCGGCTCCCTCGCCGCCCTGGTGCAGCATCGAATCGACTCCCTGGAAGCCGCCCGACACCCGGGTTTGGCCTCGGCCATGGGGATCGCCGCCGGGTTCATCCTGCTCATCGTCCTCGGCCTGGTCCCCGCCATCTCTTCCTGGCTGACCGGGCTCAGGATGGCCGAGGATCGCTTCCATCACGACTTCGTTCTCTTCGGTGGCCTCTGGTCGGCCTTTATCCTGGCCGCCCTCAACAGCCGAGGGCTGATCGCCAGCCTCTTGTCATCGCCCCTATTGCGACTCTTCGGCAATCTGAGCTTCAGCCTCTATCTGCTGCACCTGCCGGTGGTCTGGCTGGTGAAACAGCTCCCCTGGCCCGGCCTGCTTCAGGGTTGGCTGGTGCTGGTGGTGAGCCTCTTGCTGTCCGGCGTCACCTATGTCTTGATCGAGCGGCCATTTTTCACGCCCGGGCGGCCCTGGCCGCTCCAGGCCTTCAGATTCATCTGACCTGGATGTCGACAACAAGAGTCCCCCATGCGCCTGCTGCACACCTCTGACTGGCATCTCGGCCAAAGCCTGCATCATTACGACCGTAGCCATGAGCACCAGTGTTTTCTCGACTGGCTGCTGGACACCCTGGAAAGCGAAGCGATCGACGCCCTGCTGATCGCCGGCGACATCTTCGACAACGCCAACCCCTCCGCCCAGGCCCAGCGGCTGTTCTACCGCTTCCTCGCCGCCGCCAAACAGCGGCTGCCCCGGCTCGACATCCTTCTCATCGCCGGCAATCACGACTCGCCAGCCCGGTTGGAGGCGCCAGCGCCGCTGTTCGAGGTCTTCGACGCCCGCGCCATCGGCCAGGTGACCCGGGACGCCGAGGGGCGGATCGAACTCGAACGCCTGCTGGTGCCCTTGCGTAACCGCGAGCGGGAGATCGCCGCCTGGTGTCTGGCCGTTCCCTTCCTGCGCCCCGGCGACCTGCCACGCCTGGAAACCCAAGGCGATGCCTATCTGGCCGGGATCGAGCGGCTCTATCACCAGGTCCTGGATCTCGCCCTGGAGCGACGGGAGCCTGGCCAGGCCATCCTGGCGCTGGGGCATTGTCACCTGAGCGGCGGAACAATCTCGGCGGACTCCGAGCGGCGACTGATCATCGGTGGCGCCGAGGCCCTGCCGGTGGAGATCTTCGACCCCGCCATCGCCTATACCGCCCTGGGCCATCTGCACCGGGCGCAGAACATCGGCGGCCTGGAACGGGTGCGCTATGCCGGCAGTCCGCTGCCTCTCTCCTTCGCCGAGGTCCAGTACCAACATCAGGTGGTGCGCGTCGATCTCGCCGCTGAATCCCTGGTGGCGACCACCCCTCTCCCCGTCCCGCGGTGGGTAGACCTGCTGCGGGTGCCCGGGCAACACGCCCCGCTCGATGAGGTGCTGGACGCCCTCCTGGCCCTGGAGCTGCCCGAGACACCCCTGATCGCCCAGCCCTACCTGGAGGTGCGGGTGCGGTTGGAGGCCCCGGAGCCCGGGCTGCGGGCGCGGATCGAGTCGGTGCTGGAAGGCAAGCCGGTGCGTCTGGCGCGCATCGACCCCACTTACGGACGACAGAACCCGGCAACCGCCGCCGAGGGTCCCCAATCCCTCGACGATCTGGGGCGACTCCAGCCGGAGGATCTGTTCAGAAAACTCCATCACGGACGCCATGGGGCGGAGCCCGCTACCAGATTGCTCGAAGCCTTCCGGGAACTCTGGTTGCATCAGGAAGACGAGGCATGAAGATCCTCGCCATTCGCGGTTTGAACCTCGCCTCGCTGGCCGGCGGTTTCGCGATCGACTTTGGTCAGGAGCCCCTGGCCTCCGCCGGACTCTTCGCCATCTGCGGCCCCACGGGCTCCGGCAAGAGCACCCTGCTCGATGCCCTCTGTCTTGCCCTCTACGACGAAACCCCGCGCCTGACCCGCGCCGCCATCAAGGGCGTCAGCCTGCCGGATGTGGGCACCGAGACCATCAGCCCGCAAGACCCCAGAAACCTCTTGCGCCGGGGGACGGGCGAGGCCTGGGCCGAAGTGGATTTCGTCGGCAACGACGGCCTGGCCTACCGCGCCCGCTGGAGTGTGCGGCGCGCCCGTGGCCGGGCCGGGGGCAAATTGCAGGAGAGCGAGATGTGGCTACAGACCCTCGTCGAGGGCCAACGCCTCGGCGGGGTGAAGAAAGAGGTCAAACAGGAGATCGAGCAACGCCTCGGTCTGTCCTTCTCCCAGTTCACCCGCGCGGTGCTCTTGGCCCAGAACGATTTCGCCGCCTTCCTCAAGGCCAACGACAACGAACGCTCGGAACTGTTGGAGACCCTGACCGGCCTGGAGATCTACAGCGAACTCTCCAGGCGGGCCTTCGAGCGCGCTAAGGCGGAACAACAGGCGTTGGATGAGCTGAAGCGCCGATTGGCCGAGCAGTCGCCCCTGACCCTTGAGGCGCGGGCCGGTCTGGAACAGCGATGGGCCGACGCCAAGGCGGAGGCGACGGCCTTGGAACAGCGCCAAAGCGAACTGGAACAGCAGCTACGCCAGCAGGAAACCTGGGCCAGACTGAGGCAGGCGGAACAGGAATCCCTCGAGCATCTGGAGCAGAGTCGTAGGGAACAAACCGCCGCCGCTCCCCGGCAGTCCGCTCTCGACCAGGTCGAAAGCGCCCGGGGGGGCCGCCCTTTGATCGATACAATGGACCTTATTAACACTGATTTAGAGAACAATCGAATGGAATTGTTCTCTATGGAAGAACAATTGACTGGGGCAAAACGCCTGCGCCAAGAGGCCGAAGCGGACCTGGCCCTGGCCCGGCAAGCCGTTGCCGAAGCCGAAGGAGCGTCCGCCCTGGCCGCCGGGGATCTCGACCTGGCTAAATCCTTGGATACCGGGATCGCCCTGCTGATCCCGCTCCATAAGGCCGCCGACCAGCGGCTGAAGGCCGCCCGCCAGGCGGAAACCCAGGCCACCGCCGCCTTCGCCGCCGCCGAATCCGCTCTCGGACTGGGGAACAACGATCTCCAGGCCGCGACCCAGGTCCTGGCCGGATGCGATGCCGAGGCCCTGGCCGAAGATCGATCGAGGGCTGAACGACGTCGCGAGCAACTGACCACGGCCGAGCGCCTGTGGAGCGCCCTGGAGAGCGCCAGCCAACGGCGGCAGACCCTGGACATCGAGGCCGCCGCCCTGCGGGGAAACATTACCGGGGCGGAAGCCGCCCTGTCCCGGCTCCGGGCCGGGAAACCGCCGGCCAGCGCCCGCTTGGAACAGGCGGAACAGGCCTTGAAGACCGCCGAGGCCGCCTGCGCCAAGAACGTCGAGACCCTGCGTGCCCATCTGGAGCACGGCTCGCCCTGCCCGGTCTGCGGCGCGATCGACCATCCCTACGCGAGCGGCGAGGCCCCCTCCCGCGCCATCCTGGTCGGTCTCAAGACCCAGGTCGACGCTTGTCGCCAGGCACTGGAAGCCCTGATCAAAGAGGAGGCCGGCCATGAGGCCGGTCTCGCCACCGATGACCGCAGGTTGGCGGCCATCGCCGCGGAAAGGCACAGCCTGAGCGAGGCCATCCAGCGGGACGCCGACCTCTGGCCGGCCCATCCGCTGGCCGAAGAAGTCTCCTCCCTGGCGCCCGAAGAGCGCGGGGCTTGGTTTGCCGACCAGAACCGCTCGCTCCAGGCCCGGATCGCGGCGATCACCTGGGAAGAACAGGCCCGGCGGCTGGCCGAAAAGGCGGCCCAAGGCTACCAGGCCGCCGAGGAATTCGCGCGACTGGACGGCGAGTTAGAGGACAGGCGCCGCCAGCGACAGGCGCTGTTTGCCGGTCGCCCGATCCCGGCGGTGGAAGCGGAACTGGCCAGGGCGGTCGTCGCGGCGAGATCCAGACACCAACACCAGACGCAGAGGGCGCAACAGAGCGCCCAGGAACAGGCCCGGGCCGAGACCCGGCTCGAACAGGCACACAACCAGCTCGCCGCCGCTCGGGAAGCCTGGAACCAAGCCGCCACGGCCTTGGAGGACTGGATCCAGCGCTTCAATACCGAACATCCCGGGCTCACTTTGGACGAACCCCAGCTCCGTGCCTGGCTCGCCCGGGACGAGACCTGGATCAAACAGGAGCGGGAGACTTTGCGGCGCCTCGCCGAGGCCGTGCGGGATGCGCAAGTCACCTACCGGGAACGTCGATCCCAACGGGAAGCCCTGGACCGGGAAGCGCCGACTCGGGAATCGGCGGAATCGCTACGGGCCGCACTGGAACAGACCAGCGCCGGGCTGGATCGGCTCCAAGAGCAAGTCATGGAGCTGGAAGTGTGGCGGCGCCGGGACAACGAGCACCGCGACCAGGCGGCGGCCATTGAGGCGGAGATCGCCATCCGCGAGACCGAAAACCGCGTCTGGGGGCAACTCAACGAACTCATCGGTTCCGCCGACGGCAAGAAATTCCGCCACTACGCCCAACAGTTCAGCCTCGATGTGTTACTCGGCTATGCCAATCGCCACCTGGCGGATCTCTCCCGGCGCTATCGCTTGGAACGGGTCCGGGATACTTTGGCCCTGATGGTGGTGGATCAGGACATGGGGGACGAGCGCCGCTCGGTGCATTCCCTCTCCGGCGGTGAATCCTTCCTGGTCTCCCTGGCCCTGGCCCTCGGGCTGGCCTCCCTCTCCTCCAACCGGGTGCGGGTCGAATCCCTGTTCATCGACGAGGGCTTCGGCAGCCTGGACGCCGATACCCTGGGGGTGGCGATGGAGGCCCTGGACAGGTTACAGGCCCAGGGCCGCAAGGTGGGGGTCATCTCCCATGTGCCGGAGATGACCGAGCGGATCGGCCTCCAGATCCAGGTGCGACCGCACAGCGGCGGTAGGAGCCGGATCCAGGTATGCGGCGGCTGAGGTTGGAACGGGGCTCCAGGCGATGGCCGGAAAAAGAAATACCAGAACGCGCCGGCTGGCGTAACGCCGAAGACGGACGAACAGACCAGCCGGCTGGTATTTCTTTTGGCAGAAATCGCCTCCGTGTCAGGAGGACCGGGCCTCGGCTGAAAATGGCTGCTTATCGTTCTTATTTCGAGAATAAAAGCCCATATTAAAGTTGTATTGTTCTTAATTTAAGAACAATAATCAAACCAAAGCGCCCATGCCCGGGGGCCGCCCATCGAGGTTCGGCGCCAAGCGCCCTAACCCAGCCTCGCTCAGCCAATACATGAGCCTGGCTACCGATCCAGGCGGACTATCCCCCAGCCCTTGGCCTCACTCACAATAGGCGGCTTTCGCCAGCGGTAGATGGAGACCCCGTCAATGATCGTGATTTTGCAACCCAACCTGAGCCTGGACGACAGCGACGCCGTTGCCCTCCTGAGCTACCTCAATCAACTGCCGAACATCAGCACCCGGATGCATCAGGTGCGGGGGACCCAACAGGTCCTTACCGAGATCTACCTGCTTGGCGATACCGCCCAGCTCGACCGCGAAGCCATCGAGTCCTTTCCGGCGGTGGAACGGGTGGTCCGCATCTCCCAGGAATACCGCATCCTCGGGCGCCACAAGGACGACCATCGTGCGAGCGGTTTCGACTACAACGGGGTCCGCTTCGATCAACAGAGCCTGCATGTGTTCGCCGGTCTCTGCGCCGTGGATACCCCGACCCATGTCGAGCTGATGCTGCGCGCCCTCAGGGACCAGGGCTTGGTCTGCACCCGCATGGGGGCCTACAAACCCCGCAGCAGCCCCTACTCCTTCCAGGGCCACGGCAAGGACTGCCTGCCCTATGTCTTCGAGCTGGCGGGGAAATACGGTATCCGGGTGATCGCCATGGAGATCACCCACGACACCCACATCGAGGAAATCCGCACCGCCTTGGACCAGGCTGGGCAGCCCACCGGGGTGATGTTGCAGATCGGCACCCGCAACACCCAGAACTTCGAGCTGCTCAAGGCGGCGGGACGCCAGCGGGACTTTCCCGTCCTCCTCAAGCGCGGCTTCGGCATCACCCTCACCGAATCCCTGCTCGCGGCCGAATATCTCGCCAGCGAGGGCAACGACCAGGTGATCTTCTGCCTGCGCGGCATGAAGACCAATCTCGGCGATCCCCATCGCAATTTCGTCGACTTCGCCCAGGTGCCCACGGTCAAGCGCCTCACCCGCATGCCGGTATGCATCGATCCCTCCCATTCGGTGGGGACCCGGGAGACCGGTGAGGACGGTATCCCGGACATCTTCCAGGCTACCGCCCAAGGAGTGGTGGCCGGGGCCAACATGATCCTGGTGGACTTCCATCCGGCGCCGAAGAAGGCCCTGGTGGATGGCCCCCAGGCCCTCCTGCTCGAAGAGCTGCCCTGGTTCCTGGAAGACGTCCGCCTGGCTCGGGAGACCTACCTGGCCCGGAGACGGCTGGTCCACCAACCAGGGACGCTGTCCTAGTCTTCGGCATGGGCTGGTGAACTCCGTCCCGCGAGGCAACGCAAGAGGACGCCGGACCCTGGGAAGAATAACAAGGGGCAAAAACCATGGTCTCATTTGATTGAGATCAATAACGGCTCTTGATCCCAGGTCTATAGGGATAAACAAATACCCGAGTGGCTTTCCCCGGCGGCGGGAGGAGACGGTAATGAATCTTCGTCAGTGGTTGTATTTTTTCGGCTTGGTGGTTCTGTTGGGCCTGGCGGCGATCGGGCCGAGCCAGGGGACGGAGGGAATCGTCCAGCCATCCACCGCCAGCGACCCCGGGTCGACCCCGGCGGCTTCCATTTCTCCGGCGCTACGTACCTTCACCTCCGGTGGGCATGTCTTGGGATTCGGGCCGGAGGGCTATTACGTCGCCGGACTGGATCATGCGCTCCGAGTGCGTTTCGTCGGGGCGCGGGCGGTCGCGCCCCAAGTCCCGAACACCTCGACTGGTGACATGGGCAAGGCCCCACCACTAGAAAAGGTTCGTTATCCCGGCTTGTGGCCGGGCGTGGATCTGGAATACAGCCCTGTTGGTGGACTCGTGCGGAGCCTCTATCGGTTGGCGCCGGGGGCGGCGGTGGCGAGTATCCAACTCGATTACAACCTGCCGCTACAGATCCGTAAGGATGGCGGTCTGCAATTGAGCTTCGAGCGCGGCACCCTCAGCGAGACGGCCCCCATCGCCTGGCAGGAGATCGGCGGCGAGCGACGGCCGGTCGAGGTCGCCTTCGATCTCCGCGGCGAACAGCGTCTGGGCTTCCGGGTCGGGACCCATGACCCCGAGCAACCCCTCATCATCGACCCCAGCCTGAGTTGGAACAGCTTCATGGGCGCCACGGGCGGCGAGGATATCGCCTGGAGTCTCGCCCTGGATGCCGGTGGCAACCACATCTTCCTGACCGGGGATTACTGGGACGCGAGCACCCAGACCACCAGGATGTTCGTCGGCAAATTGAGCGCTGGCACGGGGCGCGCCCTCTGGGCCTATTCCTGGAAGTTCTCCGAGGACGAAAACGACCGCAAACAGGGCGATTACGGTCGCGGCCTGGTGGTCGACAGCAACGGCAATCTCTATGTCGCCGGCTATCACTGGTATGACCGGGACAAAAACGATGCCGACGCCATCCTGGTCAAGTTCGACGGGAGCAATGGCGACGCCATCTGGCAGCAATTCATCAATCCATTTGGTTATGACGCCGGTTGGGGTATCGCCCTGGACCCGACAGGCACCTCCCTGTTCGTGATCGGCGGCAGCGAGAACACCTGGGGCACCCCGGTGCGGGCCTTTTCGCCGGGAACCAGCTGTGGTGGTTCCTGTTGGGATGTCTTCGTGGCGAAATTCAGCAGCGCCAACGGCCAACTGTTATGGAATACCTTTCTCGGCTCGCCGCTAGGAGAAGGGGTCGGTGGCATTGCAGCGGACGGAAGCGGCAACCTCTTTGCCGTCGGCAGCAGTTACGCCTCCTGGGGCAGCCCGGTGCGGGCCTTCACCAGCGGTCAGATCTGCAACCTGAGCGGTTGTTTCCCCGCCTCCGACCTCTTTGTGGCCAAGCTCAGTGGCAACGGGCAACTGCTGTGGCACAGCTTCCTCGGCGGCACCAGTCATGACAGCGGCTTTCACGTGGCGGTGGATTCCAGGGGGAATCCCTATGTCACCGGCACCAGCGGCGATTCCTGGCAAGAGACATCGGCCACTTGGGGAAAACCGGTCAACGAATACTCCTGGGGCCCGGATATCCTGGTGGCCAAGCTCAACGGCAGCAACGGCCAATTGGTGTGGAACACCTTCCTCGGTTCCTTGAACACCGATTACGGCAATGGCCTCACCCTGGAACCGGGCGGAAACATCTATGTGACCGGCTACAGTTGCACCACCTGGGGCACGCCCTTGCGTGATCAGGCGAGCGTCGGTTGCGGTGAGGTCTCCGACGATATCGTGGTGATCAAACTGAGCAACGAGGGCCGCTTGATTTGGCACAGCTTCCTCGGTTCCCCATACATCGACGCCGGTTTCAAGATTGTCACCGACGGCCAGGGGAGTCTCTATGTGGCCGGTTGGAGCCAGGATACCTGGGGCAGTCCGGTCTACGAGCATTCGGGCGGGTACTGCAACGACTGGCCCTGCGCCGATATGACCCTGATCAAGATGGTCGACAAGGTAAGCGGCAGTCTCGATCTGGGCCAGGCTTTGGACAACCCGAGCCTGCAATGGACGAGCAGCCGCGGTGCGCCCTGGTTCGGGCAGACCGCGGTCAGTTATTGGGAGGGCGATGCGGCCCAAAGCGGGGCGATCGGGGATGAGCTGACGAGCACCCTGCGGACCAGTGTCCAGGGCCCCGGCTGGTTGCGTTTCCACTGGAAGGTCTCTTCCGAGCGTGGCTATGACTTCCTACGCTTCTACCTCGACGGTCAATTGCAGTTGGGGATTAGCGGCGAACAGGACTGGCGGCAGGAGGCCTTCCGTCTCACCCCGGGAACCCACAACCTGCTCTGGTCCTACGAGAAGGATGTGAATCTCAAGGCTGGGAGCGACGCCGGCTGGGTGGATCTGATCGAACTCGAGCAATGGTCCGGGGTCACCTTGGCGGTGGAGCTGAACAACAGCGGCTGGCTCAAGAGCTGGCCGGCGGGCATCGACTGCCGTCGCCAGGGCGACTTCTTGGAAGGCGCCTGTCAGGCCAACTTCCCGCCGGGGACCCAGGTCAGCCTCTCGGCGGTCAACGACGGTCATCAGATCAGCGCCTGGGGCGGCGCCTGCCGCGGCAACGCCCCGGTCTGCAGCTTGTCGCTCATCAGCAATACCGGCGTCAACGTCAGCTTTGTCAGCCGCGCCGCGCTGGACGTTCTGCCGGCCATCGGCGACACCGGCGCCCATCCGAGCCTCACCCTGACCACCATCGGCCAGGGACAGGTGAACGCCAGCCTCACCAACGGCACCCTCCAGCTCAGCGGTTGTCGGACCGACACCGCCCCGGGGAACTGCTACAAGGCCTGGCCGGGGGCCCTGCCGGTGATCCTCTCCGCCATCCCCGACGGGGGGCAGGACTTCGAGCAATGGGAAGGCGATGGATGCGCGGGCAACGTTCCCCAATGCACCCTGCTGATCGACGGCGCCCGGGGTATCACCGCCCGCTTCAAGACCCGCGAGCCGGCCAGCTATGCCTTGCAGGTGCAGAAGACCGGTCAGGGCAGCGTCAGCGGCAGCGGGCTCAATTGCGGCAGCCAGTGCAGCGGCAACTTCGCCAAGGACGCCACGGTCAGCCTCAGCGCCACCGCCGCCAGCGGTTACACCTTCAATGGCTGGAGCGGCACCGAGTGCAGCGGGAGCGGCGGTTGTACCCTCAGCATGGATGGTCCCAAGGAAGTCACCGCCAGCTTTGTTCCCAGCGGTGGCGGCACCACTCTTCTCAGTATCACCAAACCCGAGCACGGCCTGGTGCATACCCCGGGCGGGGATCTCTGGTGCGGAACCCAAGGCAACGCCTGTGCCAAAAACTACCCCACGGGCAGCGAGGTGCTGCTGTTGACCCAGGCCGACAGCGGCTATCTGTTCAATAACTGGGGCGGCGCCTGTAGCGGCAAGAGCGATTGCCGGGTCCTGCTCGACAGCCCCAAGACCGTCGAGGCCAGCTTTGTCGCCATCCCCCAGATCAGCTATCAGCTCATCGTCACCGCCGGTGTTGGCGGCAGTCTCAACGTCTCCGGCCAGAGCCCTTGCTCCGCCGGGCAGAGCTGCACCTATCCTGAACTCAGCGCCAGCACCCAGGTCAACCTCACCGCTGTCCCCGCCAGCGGCTACCGCTTCAACGGTTGGGAGGGCGACTGCGCCAGCCAGGGCAACCCCTGCACCTTGACGATGAGTCAGAACCGCAACACCACCGCCCGCTTCGCTATCGCCACCCCGCCCAAGCTCTCGGTCTACACCAGCGGCCAGGGCACGGTAACCGGCAAGAACCTCAACTGCAGCGGCACCTGTCAGGCGACCTACAGTCTCAACGAGACCCTCAGCCTCACCGCCACTCCGGGCGGCGGCACCCGCTTCGGTGGTTGGGGTGGCGCCTGCGCCGGTCAGGGCAATCCCTGTAGCCTGCAAATGAAGTGGGATCGGAGCCTCACCGCCCAATTCATCAACGACAATACCAATGCCGCCGTGCTCAGCCTGGATGTCAGCGGCGCCGGTACCGTGACCAGCGACGAGAACCCGCCCAAGCTCAACTGTCGTACCACGGGGTGCGCCGCCAGCTACGGCCTGGGACAGATCGCCAAGCTTAGCGCCAGCCCCGACCCCGGGGCCAGCTTCCTCGGCTGGGGTGGCGCCTGCAGCGGCCAGGGCAATCCCTGCAGTCTCAGCATGAACGCGGCCAAGAGCGTCACGGCGAGCTTCAGTCAGGCCGGTCCGCCACTGACCCAGATCAACCTCTCGGGCAAGGTGCTGCTCTCCGGCACCTCGATTCCGGTGTGCGCCATGGTGCTGGCCAATGGACAAAGCCAGTTCAGTTGTGACGGGCAGGGGAACTTCAATCTCGCCAGCGTCCCCCTGGACCAGAACCGCCAGGTTACCCTCTATACCTGGGCCGAAGGCTTCAACCCCTATAAGCTGGTCTTCACCCCGGTGACATCCAGCGAGCAGCGCAACGTCGCCATGACCGTCTCCCCCTGCGGCGGGGTGAACGGTCCCGGCGGTACTGGGCCGGGGACGGTGACCCAGTTGGACATCTCGGGTCAGGTGCTGCTGAATGGCACCACGATCCCCGTGTGCGCCATGGTGCTGGCCAATGGGAAAAGTCAGTTCAGTTGCGATGGGGCGGGGAACTTCCACCTCACCGCCGTCCCGGTGGACCAGAGTGGGAAGGTGACGCTCTATAGCTGGGCGGAAGGCTTCCTGCCCTACAAGGATGTCTTCACCCCCAGTGGTACCAGTGTGAGCCGCACGGTGCTGATGCGGACCAACTGTGCCGCCGCGGAAACCGGACGCTAAGGTGAATTCCAGAAAACGTCATACCAACCGTAGGGCGGCAACCCTTTGCCGCCATGAGGTGGAGAATCAGTCGTCGGCATTGGGAATGCCGACCTACAGGTTGGTAGTGTCTTTTTCGAAAATGGCCTAAAGGGCGGAACGCTGGGTTGAGGTACAGAACCCAGCTTCCGGGAACCCCTCCCGGCTATCACTGGCCGACTCCGCATGCCTGGTAGCGGAGGAGGCCGTGGTGCCCGTCCGTCAGTCGTAGTACAACAATGGTCGGAAGAGAGTTCATACATCGGTTAAGGGTTTTGCGGTGCTCGACATGAGTAAGAAACTGTGGCGTGGATTGGGATTGCTGGGGCCGCTCGGTTTGGCGGGAAGCGTTGCGGCGGGCCTTCAAGGAGAAGGGGCCGCCGGGATAGAGGGTGACGCCCCGCCAGCCAGTATTCCTGCTCAGGCGCTCTGTGCGGATCAGCGGGATTTTGGCTCTGAAGCCATGCTCATCCCTTGGCAACTCCTGCCAATTGAAACCACACACCCCTTGATCGAGGCGATGGAAACCGCTCCTTTCAAACCGGATCGCCTGGCCCTGGGTGCCCTTTCCGCGTCGACGGCGCGGCTTGAAGAGGCTCGGACCCTGCGTACAGAGGCGGAGAAGAAAGGCCGGGTCTCGATCATCGTGCAGCTCAACCAGTCGTACAGCTTTGAGCCCAATCTGGGGAGGCTGCCGGATGGTGCCGATCGCATCGCGGCCCAGCGGGCCCGCCTGGCGGCGGCCCAGCAGGAGGTGGTCGCGGCCTTGTCTGGGCGACAGGAGCGGGTTCGTCCCTACAGCTACACCCCCTTTGTCTCCATGCGCGTCGACGCGGCAGACCTCGATCGCTTGCTACAACATCCGTTGGTGGCGGGTATCGAGGAAAATCGGCCCGACCGCCCGGCCTTGGCCGAGAGCGTGCCCATCGTGCGAGCCGACCAAGCCTGGTCGGCGGGATACACAGGTTCTGGACAGACGGTGGCGGTTCTCGATTCGGGTGTCGACAAGACGCATCCATTTCTGAACGGCAAGGTGGTTGCCGAGGCCTGCTTTTCCACGACTGATTTCAGTAACGGGATTTTCTCTCTCTGTCCCAACGGCCAGGATCAGCAGACCGGCAGCGGCGCCGGCGTGAACTGTAGCGCGACGATCGACGGCTGCGAGCATGGTACGCATGTGGCCGGCATCGCCGCGGGCAAGGGCGATGCCTTTTCCGGGGTGGCCAAAGAGGCCAGTGTGATTGCCGTGCAGGTGTTTTCCGAATTTACGCTGATCGAGGAGTGCGGGGAGACAGTTCCTTGCGGTCGCACCTTTCGAGACGATTACAACCAGGGACTGAGTCATGTGTATGGTCTACGCGGCAACCATGCCATCGCCTCGGTCAATATGAGCCTGGGGAGTGGCTTGTATAGCGACCAATCCCTGTGCGATTCCGATAGAGCTTCCACCAAGGCACAGATCGATCTATTACGTTCGGCGGGTATAGCCACGGTGGTGGCTTCAGGGAACGAGGGGTACGTCAACGCTTTGTCAGGTCCGGCCTGTGTCTCCACCGCCATCAGCGTCGGAGCGACCTGGGATGTCTCGGGTTGGAAACTTGACTGCGATACCGATCTTTCGGTGGTCGACAAGGTGGCCTGTTTCTCCAACTCGGCCAGTTTCCTCGATCTCCTCGCCCCAGGCGTCATCATCAATTCCTCGGTTCCAGGCGGAGGATATGGACAGGACGGTGGTACCTCCATGGCGGCGCCCCACGTGGCGGGTTGTTGGGCGATATTGAAACAGGCGGCACCGAGTGCCACGGTAAGCGGGATCGAGACGGCTTTGAAGACGACTGGCAAAGCCGTTACCGACTGGCGCAATGGCCTCATCACTCCCCGCATCGATTGCAAGGCGGCGCTGGATAGCCTGGGGCTGCCTCCGCTGACCCAGATCAACCTCTCAGGAAAGGTCCTGCTTGCCAACACCTCCATCCCCATCTGCGCCATGGTGCTGGCGAATGGACAAAGCCAGTTCAGTTGCGATGGGGCCGGCAACTTCAACCTCGCCAACGTCCCTCTGGATCAGAACCACCAGGTCACCCTCTATACCTGGGCCGAAGGCTTCAACCCCTACAAGCTGGTCTTCACCCCGGTGACATCCAGCGAGCAGCGCAATGTCGCCATGACCGTCTCCCCCTGCGGCGGGGTGAACGGTCCCGGCGGCAGCGGGCCGGGGACGGTGACCCAGCTCGATATTTCGGGTCAGGTGTTGCTCAACGGCACCACGATTCCGGTCTGCGCCATGGTGCTGGCGAATGGCCAGAGTCAGTTCAGTTGCGATGGGGCGGGCAACTTCCACCTCACCGCGGTTCCGGTGGACCAAAGTGGGAAGGTGACGCTCTATAGCTGGGCTGAGGGCTTCCTGCCCTACAAGGATGTCTTCACCCCCAGCGGCAGCAGTGTATCGCGGACGGTGCTGATGCGGACCAATTGTCCGGCTGCCGGCCGGCCTTGAGGGTCGGAAACCCATCGGGTCTGGGAACGGCCCGATGGGGCGTGAGACGATTTCTTTATCCGGCAATCGCCTAAACCCAGGCGCGTTCAGCACCCTAGATATCAAGGGTATAGGGTCTGGTTATTTCCCTGCCTCAAACACCGCCTCCAAGGTCGGTGCCTCCACGAAGGCTTCACCCCATGCCTCCAGTTGGTCGATATCGGCCTGCCGCAGCCGCTCGTCCACCCAGTCGGGCAGGTTGGGGCCGAAGCGGCGCTGAAGCTGGCGGCGCAGCAACCGGCTTTCGCCTTGTTGTTGGCCTTGTTGTCGGCCTTGTTGTAAGCCTTTTTGTAGGCCTTCTTGCAGGCCTTCTTGCAGGCCCTGTTGTTTCCACTCCAGGGTCCAGTCGGTGGTGCGGGTGGCAAGCATGGTGCTGATCTCCTGTGCGTCGTGGAGTTCGCCCGGGTTCAGGTTGGGCAGGTGTCGGCGCAGGCCGATGCGGGTCGCCCAGATGAGGAAGGCGCGTCTGAGCGATTCTTGGTTGGGGTGGTCTATCCAGGCAAAGAGGCGGTCCCACACCGCCTTGAAGTCCCCGGGCGTGGGGCTGAATTCGAGCCGGAAGAGGGCCGCGGCGAGGTTGCGCAGACTGGGGTCGGGGTGGTTGGCGATACGCCCTTCGTCCAGCAACAGGTAACGCAGTTGGGGCTGAAACCCGGCCAAGGTGGCGGGAAGATCGGGTTCCATGAGTTCGGCGAGTTCGGTGGCGGCGTTCCAGGGGGCATCGCCGTTATAGAGGACGAGGGGCAGCACCGGCGGGAGGGGCGCTTTGGGGGCGAGCCGTTCGGTGCGCTTGAGGTCCTGGTAGAGTAGCCCGACGTAGGCGAGCAGACGCACCGCCATGAAGGCGTCCACGCTGGATTGGAATTCGATCAGCAGATAGAGATAGAGCCAGCGTTCGCCCCAGCGCACCCGCCAGATGATGTCATCCTCCCGGGCACGCAGGTCGTCGGTGATGAAGCTGTCCGGCAGCCGCTCCAGGGTGGAGAAGTCGATTTGTTGTACCCATTCCTCGCGGACGTAGCCGCGCAGCAGATCAGCCACCATCTCGGGATGGGAGAAGAGTTGCTTGTAGGCGGGATCGTGGCTGACCATGGATCGAAGTGTAATGGTCGCGGCTTGATGATCAATACCTCTCATTCGGCGCGCTACCAGGCTTCGGCCGACGACTTGCTTCACTCGTAGCGGATGAACTCGGTTGGGCACCCTTCCCTGGTCGAAAGCCGTCCGGGCATCGGCCATTTCGGGGCGATTCTTGTTCTCATGGCGGGAACAATTGTCAATATAAAGCCTTATTGTTCTCCATAAGAGAACAAATGGCCGGATCAAAGCACCCAGGCCCGGGACGAGACGACTGGCGAGAAAGGCGGGCCAACCCTGAGACCTGCTTGTCATTCCCCTGTAATAGGCTTTTGCTCGAATACAGCCAGTCAATATCGTTGTTCAGGTTGGCAGAGAATGGCCGCAGCCCGTATCCTCGTGGTCGAGGATGAAGAACCAGTGAGGGAGATGGTGCGTTTCACCCTCTGTGTGGACGGTTTCAATGTGGACGAAGCCGCTGATGTGAATGAAGCGGAACAAAAGATCTCCAGAGAACATCCGAATCTGATCCTGCTGGATTGTATGTTGCCCGGGGTGAGCGGTATCAGTTTTGCCAGAAACCTGCGGCGCCGGGTGGATACCAAGGAAATCCCCATCATCATGTTGACGGCCCGGGTGGAAGAGGAGGACAAACTCCTCGCCTTTGAAAGTGGGGTGGATGATTACGTCACCAAGCCCTTTTCACCCCGGGAACTCCTGGCGCGGGTCAAGGCCAACCTGCGGCGGACCTCGCCTCATTACTCAGACGACCCGGTCGAAGTGGAAGGTCTGGTTCTGGACCCGACCAGCCATCGGGTCCTGGCCCAGGGAAAGAATGTCGACATCGGACCGACCGAATTCCGCCTCCTGCATTTCTTCGCCACCCATCAGGAACGGGTCTATTCCCGCGCCCAACTCCTGGATAACGTCTGGGGGCTGAGTGTCTATGTGGAGGAGCGAACGGTGGATGTGCATATCCGCCGCTTGAGACAGGCCCTGGCGCCTTTCGAGTACGATGGCTTTATCCAGACCATCTGGGGCTCCGGATACAGGTTTTCGCCCCGCCTCTGATCCATGGTTCTCGGTAGTCCCTGGCACAGGGAGTTGGTTATCGTCGCTGTCGGGACGCTCGCGGCGCTCTTGGTCGGCTGGCGGATCGAGGCTCCGGGGATCGCCCTGCTGGTCTGGCTCGCCGCTTACCTGATCTGGACCCAATATCACCTGATTCGTCTCCATATCTGGCTGCGCGGGGGACGGGAGGGGGAATTCCCCCCCAGTTTCGGCCTCTGGGGTGAGGCCTCGTCCGCCATCAACCAGTTGGCGCGCCTGAGTCGCAAGAGCGAACGCAAATTGGCCCAGGTGCTCGAAGGTTTTCAAGAATCCATGACGGCGCTCCCCGATGCCACCGTGGTCTTGAACAAGCGACTGGAGGCCGAGTGGTGGAATCCGGTCTCCGAACCCCTGCTGGGGTTGGGAAGGGTGGGTGAAGGCGGGCCTCGGATCGAGGAGGTGATCCAGCGGGAGGATTTTTCCGCCTTTTTGCAGGCGGGGGATTATGAGCAGGTACTGGAGATCCCTTCTCCCGTAGATCCGGAACGGCTGCTCGCCGTCCGCATCGTCCCCTACGCCAGGGGCAAGATGCTGTTACAAGCGCGGGACGTCACCCGGGTACGCCTGCTGGAACAGGTGCGCCGGGACTTCGTCGCCAATGCCTCTCACGAGTTACGTACGCCATTGACGGTGATGCTGGGGTATCTCGAAACCATGGAGGAGAGTGAAGATGTCCGCAGCAGCCGCTGGCATCATGCCATCGCCCAGATGCTCAAGCAGACCGCCCGGATGAAAAACATTATCGAGGACATGCTCACCCTGTCCATCATCGAATCCGGCTCCCGGGTGCAGAGCGCCCAGTTCATCGATATCCCGGCCTTGCTGGAAAGCGTGCGGGAGGAGGCCATGGTCCTGAGCGGCGAACGCGGGCATAGGATCAACCTGATGGTCGAGCCGGGGAGTTATCTGCAGGGGAACCTCCAGGACCTGCGCAGCATCTTCACCAATCTGGTCTCCAATGCGGTGCGTTATACCCCGGCGGGGGGAGATATCCAGCTCCGTTGGTGGTTGGACGCTGAAGGGGCCCATTTCTCGGTCAAGGATACGGGGGTGGGGATAGCAACCGAGCACATCCCCCGTCTGACCGAGCGTTTCTACCGGGTCGACAAGGCGCGTTCGCGTGAGAGCGGGGGAACAGGGCTGGGGCTGGCGATCGTGAAGCACGCCCTCGGCACCCTGGGCGGGAGCCTGGAAATCCACAGCCAGCTGAACCAGGGCAGCACCTTCATCTGCCACTTTCCCGGCCGGAATCGGTTCCTCGACACCCTGGAGGACTGATTCTCCCCGGCTATAGCAAGCCGACATCATTCGTAGAATGATGTCGGCTTGCTATATCGTCGGATATTTTCGCCCCTCATCCGAACGCCAGTCATGGGAATTACTCTTTTGACAACCTTGGGTGCGGTGAGGGCAAGATCTAGGAACAATGGGTATCAGCACTCGATGGCTCCGGGCATCGACCGAAAATGGCCGGTTCCGTTCTTTCTTGGAGCACAATCAGGAATAATAATGGGCTATTGTTCTTCATCAGAGAACGGAAACCCGGACCAAAAAGCCCTGGCCCGGGAGCCGTCTATCGACATCGGGAGCGCACGAGGCCGGTGTCGAGGGGCGAAGCCGAAGCGCCACCTCATCCGGGCGCGGATCCTCTCCCAGGTCCCGGGCGAGACCTGGGAGAGGCCGACTAGAGCAGGTCCTGGGCGAGGGAATCCCTTAGCGACTGAGGCACGGGGGCGCAAGTCTGGCTGTAGTTGGGGTGATCGAGGCCCATAGTGATGGCGGTCCCCGCCTTGACGGCTTCCCGCATTCCCGGGCTGAGTTCGAAGCGCAGAAAGTGTACCGATGAGGTCTTCTCGGCGTTCTCCCGATCGAGGTCCTCATCGGCGATGGCATAGACCCGATCCTGGTCTCCCACCTGCACCCAGATCCGATCTTCGATGCCGATGAGTTCGGCGAGACGACGACGTCGTTCCTCGATATCCGGGATCTCCACCATGAAGGTCGCCTTCCAGTTGCTGCCGTCGGGGATGAGCGGGTTGTAGGCGTCGAGTTCGTCCTGGATCCCCTCGGACTCAAAAATACGCTCGATGCGCAGCATCTCCTGGATCTGGTACTGGATGGTGAGCCGATCCTCGAAATAGAGGGTGGCGATGGGGCCCAGCTCCAGTTTGCGGTTCTTTTTATGGGCCAGCACCTGGTTACGGAACTCCCGGCGCACCCGGGCATAGTCTTCCAGGGTAAAAAGATCGCGTCGGTTCAATTTGCTCATGGATCAGATTCCGTAGGCCTGGCGCAAGAGACTCAGGGGATGGGTGGGATGGCTGCCGTCGCCGAGCCCGTTTTCGATGTGGTGTCCGGCGATGGGACAATCGCTGCAATAATGATCCGCCTTGGCCCGGGCCACCCGGTCGAATACGGGCTTGCCGATCTTCATGGCGAAGGCGTGAAACTCGCTCTTTACCGCATAGGTGCCGTCATGGCCGGCGCAACGCTCGATCACCTCGATCTTGGTGTTGGGCACCAGTTGCAGGATGTCCCGGGTCTTGAGGCCGATGTTCTGCACCCGCAGATGGCAGGAGGTCTGATAAGCGATCTTGCCCAGGGAATTGGGGAAATCGGTGCGCAGCTTGCCTTCCTTGTGCCTCAGCATGAGGTACTCGAAGGGATCGAAGATGGCCTTCTGCACCTTGGCGACCAGGGGATCGCCGGGGAAGATCAGCGGCAATTCCTGTTTGAACATGAGCACGCAGGAAGGCACCGGGGCGACGATGTCCCAGCCCTGGTCCACCAGCCCGGCGAGGATGGGGATGTTGACATCCCTGGCCTGCTGCACCGAGTCGAGGTCACCCAGTTCGAGCTTGGGCATGCCGCAACAGCGGGTATCCTTGGCCAGGGTCACCGGGATAGCGTTGTGCTCGAAGACGGCCCGCAGATCCTCGCCCAGGTGTGGTTCGTTGTAGTGGCCGTAACAGGTGCCGAAAAGGGCGACGCGACCCTTGGTGAGGCCGGCGGGTTCGGCGGTCAGGGCCGGTGATTCCTGTTTCGACCAGCGCCGCTTCAGGGTATCGCTGTGGAAATCCGGTAGTTTGGCCTTGGGGTGGACGCCCAGCACCTTGTCCATGGCCTGACGGGCCACGCCCATCTTGTTGACGCTGTTCACTATCCCGGAGACGATCGGGAGGCTCGCCAATTGGCCCATGGCGTCGGTGGAGGTGAGGATCTTGTCACGCAGCTTGACTTCGCCCTGTTTGAACTTGACCGCCTTGGCCCGCAGCATGAGATGGGGAAAATCCAGGTTCCATTCATGGGGCGGCACATAGGGGCACTTGGTCATGTAACAGAGATCGCAGAGATAGCAGTGATCCACGACCTTCCAGTAATCCTTCTTGTCGACGCCATCGACCTCCATGGTGGAGGAAGCGTCGACCAGATCGAACAGGGTGGGAAAGGCATTACAGAGGCTGACGCAACGACGGCAGCCGTGGCAGATGTGAAACACCCGCTCGAGTTCGGTGTAGAGTTCGGCGGAGTCGTAAAACTCCGACTTTTTCCAATCGAGCGCATGCCGAGTGGGGGCCTCCAGACTGCCTTCCCGTTTTGAACTCACTGGACCAGCCATGACAACCTCTCGAATCTGGTAAGGGAAAAGAAGACGGAACGCTCTTGGCGCACCCCGGGGGAGCCCACGGGGGTGTGGACTCCCAACTCCGGGAAATCATAGAACCGAGCCGAAACGCCCGGCTATGAGAAGGCTCAACTGCCCAGGGAATCCAGGGCCTTTTGGAAGCGGTTGGCGTGGGAGCGCTCGGCCTTGGCCAGGGTCTCGAACCAGTCGGCGATCTCGTCGAATCCTTCGTCACGGGCGGACTTGGCCATGCCCGGATACATGTCGGTGTATTCGTGGGTCTCACCGGCAATGGAAGCCTTGAGGTTGTCGGCGGTGGCGCCGATGGGCAGACCGGTGGCCGGATCCCCGACCTCCTCCAGATACTCCAGATGTCCATGGGCATGACCGGTTTCGCCCTCGGCGGTGGAGCGGAACACGGCGGCGACATCGTTGTAACCTTCCACATCGGCCTTGGAGGCGAAGTAAAGATAACGACGGTTGGCCTGGGATTCGCCGGCGAAGGCGTACTTGAGGTTTTCTTCGGTTTTGGTGCCTTTCAGAGACATAAATTCTTCCTCTCCAGAGACTTGTTGAACGTCACGTGCATGCTGTGACTCCTTCACTATACTGCCCTCAAATCGGCACAGAAAGTAAATTATTCCAATGCTGGTGATAGTCCCTTTCTATAGAAACGGGTCCCGGCCCTCGCTTGCCGGAGAGGACTCGATCAGCGCCCTGACACAGGAGGACCGGGCTACCGCAATGGCCTGGCGGAGGATCTGGATAACCTGCACCCGGGGAAAACTCTTGCGCCAGGCGATGGCCACGGTGCGGCTGGGCGGCGGACCGGCAAAGCGGCGGATGCACAACAGGCGTTCCGAGAAGCGATCCGCCCCCACGGCGGAACAGGGTAATACGGTCACGCCAATACCGCTGGCCACCATGTATCTGATGGTTTCCAAGGAGCCGCCTTCGATGCTGCGATGAACGCCGCTTGCGTCGCTCGTGAGCTGGCGACACTGGGGACAAGCCGCCAGCACCTGCTCGCGAAAACAATGGCCGACCCCGAGCAGGAGTAAATCCTCCCGGGCCAGATCGTCGGCGCTGATGCCTTCCTGCCGGGTCAGAGGATGGCCGCTCGGTAGGACCACCACGAAGGGTTCTTCATACAGCAGAGCGGTCAGAATCCCGGATTCCTCGAAAGGGAGGGCGATGACGATGACATCCAGTTCGCCGGACTTCAGCCGTTCCCTCAGGGTGGCGGTGAAATGTTCCTCGATCACCAGCGGCATCTTGGGTGCCAGTTCGGTCAACAGGGGAACCAGATGGGGCAACAAGTAAGGGGCGATGGTATAGATGGCTCCCAGGCGCAGCTGTCCGGAGAGTTGGTCCCGACCTTGACGGGCGATCTCCTTGATGGCGCCGATGTCTTCCAGGACACGCTGGGCCTGGAGCAGGATCTGTTGTCCGATCGGCGTGATCCCGACCTCCCCGCTACCTCGTTCGAACAGGCTGACCCCGAGTTCCTCTTCCAGTTTTTTTACCGCCACGCTCAAGGTCGGTTGACTCACGAAGCACGATTCGGCGGCGCGACCAAAATGCCGTTCCCTACCGACGGCGACTATGTATTTGAGTTCGTTCAGCGTCATCCCCGGGCCCCCATGTCTTCCGCTGGTGGCGGTTGCGGCACTAGACTATCATAGGTGTCCATGTAACAAGCCGTGGTAACAGTGAATTCTCGGCCTGGGACCCTAAGATTTGGCTAAGTGGTGTTGAGCGTGTCCACAACCGCATTCAGGGACGAATTTCCGCCGGGAAGCCTGTTGGCCTTACAGATTACCGATACCCATGTCTTTGCGGATCCCGGCGGACGACTCCTTGGCGTCAATACCCTGGACTCCCTCGATCAAGTGCTGGCGCTGGCCCGCGAGCGTTTTCCCACACCCGATTTCATCCTCGCCACCGGTGACTTGGTGCACGATGCCAGTCCGGAAGGCTATGTAAGGATTCGCAAACGTCTGTCCCAATTCGGCGCGCCGGTCTACTGCCTTCCCGGAAACCATGATGTGCGGGAAGAGATGGAGCGTTATTTGCGTTCCGACGGGGTGTCCATGCCCTTCGTGGTAAACCAGGGCCGCTGGCTCCTGGTGTTTCTCGACTCCGTGATCCCCTGGGGCGACGGCGGCCGGTTACGGGATACGGAAATTGAATTGTTGAGATACACCCTCAAAGTGCATCCGGATACGCCGACCCTGATCTGTCTGCACCACCAGCCGATCCCCGTGGACAGCCTCTGGTTGGATACCATGGCGGTGGAAAATGGGGATAGGCTGATCTCCTTGGTGAAGGCCTTTCCGCAGGTGCAATGCGTGTTGTTCGGTCATATCCATCAGCTCTATGACCGGATGACCAATAACAAACGTTTCCTGGCCACCCCCTCCACCTGTATCCAGTTCACCCCTCTTCAGGCCGATTTCGGGGTGGACAACATTCCCCCCGGCTTTCGCTGGTTGGTGCTGCTTCCCGATGGTGGAATCCTGACCGGTATCCTCAGGTTGGATAGAATGCCGGACGCCATCGATCTGCGTTCCCGCGGTTATTAGAATCTGTTTGGAAAGCCTCGCCTCCCGGGCATCGAGCGGAAAGGCCCGATTATCGTTCTCTAATTAGCAACTAATAAATAAATAATGCCTATATTATTCTCTTAATGAGAACAATAATCGCAGGCACAGACCCTGGCCCCGAGGCGTGGAGGCTGTAACGAGACTCTCCAAACAGCTTCTTAACCCGGCGGCCTCAGGTCCACCGGCACCTCTTCGGTCATCCGCATCCCTTCTGGCCCATGGGCGATGCGTCGGGCAACCACCTCCACCCCGGCCAAGGCCACCTCCCGCAATCTCGCGGCGTAGAGGGGATCGATGTCCCAGGCCGGGGCGAAGTACGAACCCTCGGGCCGATTCAGGGCCAATACCAACCTCGCCCGATGCCCCAGACGGTGCAATCCGAGGAGGATATCCAGATGTTTGCGACCCCGGAGGGTGACGGCATCCGGAAACAACAGGGCCTCCCCCTCCAGAAGGGTGACGTTTTTGACCTCCATATACAGGAGCGGTTGATCCGTTTGTCGGAACAGGAGATCCAGCCGGGCGGGTGGGAGGTGCGGCAGGGAGACCCGAACCTCGCGCACTAGCTCCCCACCGCTGGACAGGTCCTGCAATATCCCCTGCTCCATGGCCTCGGCCACCACGGCGTTGACCCGTCCGGTATGCACCCCGACCCAGCCCGCTCCCATGTCGATACGTTCCAGGGTCCAGGACAGTTTCCGCCCCGGGGTCGTCGCCCGGCTGATCTGGACCGGTGCCCCGGGCCTCCAGCAACTTTTCATGCTGCCGGTGTTGGGGCAATGCGCCAGCCAGCGTTCTCCGTCCAGGGACTGCCCCTCCGCCAGAAAGCGTTGGTAACGTCGCAGGATGAACCCATCGATGAGGGGAGGTAACAGCATAGGGAATCCGGATTCTGGGATGAGGAGGAGCGGATTATGGCCTACCGGGACGGAGCCCAGGCCATGATAGCCTTTCCGCATACATCTTGGGCTTTCGTTCTCATTTGGAGAACAATACTGATCGATTGCTCTCCAAAGAAGAACGAAACCGGCCATTTCCAGTCGATGCCCGGAATACTCGAGCCCGAGCGATCGGAAGCCGAAAATATTCTCGCAGAGGGTATGCCGAAGCCAATCCACCAGGATGAGATACTCCTTGGAGGCCCTGCTGCGTCTCTTTTCATCCACCTGACCAGAGTCAAAACGGCCAACCGCCGGGGGAAATGATTTGTTATCCGATTCGCTTAGCGAGCGGCTCGACCAAGCCAAAGGGGTATTCGTCACCGGCACGGATACAGGTTGCGGCAAGACCGAGGTGAGTCTCGGCCTGATCGCCCGGCTGCGCGGGTTTGGGCGGCGGGTAGCCGGCATGAAACCCGTGGCCTCGGGGTCGGAACCCACCCCCGCCGGGTTACACAATGCGGACGCCCTACGGCTGCAACAGGCCTCGAGCCTTCCCCTAGCCTATTCTCTGATCAATCCTTATGCCTTTGCCCCGCCCATCGCCCCCCATCTCGCGGCCCGGCGGGCGGGCGAGGAAATCCAGGCGGAAAGGATCCTCGGGGCCTTCGATCGTCTCTCGTCCGCGGTGGATTTTGTCCTGGTGGAAGGGGTGGGCGGCTGGCGGGTACCCCTTGGCGAGAACTGGGACGTGGCCGACCTGGCCCGGCAACTGGGTCTCCCCGTCATCCTGGTGGTCGGCCTGCGGCTCGGCTGTCTCAACCATGCCATCCTCAGCGCGGAGAGCATCCTGGCCTCGGGGGCGTGGCTGGCCGGCTGGGTGGGCAATCGGATCGACCCGGAGATGGCGGAAGCCGAACTCAATCTGGCCACCCTGGAACAGCGGCTACCGGCGCCCTGTCTCGGCGTGATACCCTGGATGATTGAAGCTTCCACATCAAGCGTGGCCGCGGCGCTGAACTGGCCGGCCCCCAGGTGACGGGATTTCGAATTGCAGGCTGTTATCTCTTTCTTCATCGAACTCTGTCTGTTGCGGACCACGCCGCAACGCCTACCGGCCGCACCCGTCCTGCTGGGGCTGACCCTGGCGGCGAATCTGCTGGTCGGCGCCCTGATGATCCAGAGCACACGGGGTAGTTTCCTCGCCGCCTTGATCGAGAGCCTGGCGGATACCGGGCTTGCGCTGGGCGTCCTGCAACTGGGATTGGTGGCGGTCAAGCGCCGGGAACGCTTTCTGCAGGCGGGCACGGCCATCCTGGGGGCGGGCACCCTACTGGGTGTGGTCGGGCTCTTGTTGCTCTCCATCCATATCCCCAGCAATGAACCCAGCGATCTCGCCGATTTCCTGAGTGTGCTCTGGCTGTTACTCCTGGCCTGGAACATCCTGGTGCTCGCCCACATCCTACGCCATACCTTCGACCTGAAGTTCGGGTCGGGTCTCGGGCTCGCGGTGCTCTACACCCTCTTGTCCGTCCTCATCAACGGTCTGCTGTTTCCCCTCAACTGACATGCACATCCATATCCTCGGTATCTGCGGTACCTTCATGGGCGGTATCGCCTTGCTGGCCCGCGCCCTCGGTCATGAGGTCAGCGGCTCCGACGCCAATGTCTATCCCCCCATGAGCACCCAGCTCGCCGCGGCGGGCATTGAGATCCGTCAGGGCTATGCCCCGGAACATCTGCAACCGGCGCCGGATTGGGTGGTGGTGGGCAACGCCATGACCCGCGGTAATCCGGCGGTGGAATATATGCTGGATGCGGACCTGCCTTATATCTCCGGCCCCCAGTGGCTGGCCGGGCATGTGCTGCGTGGGCGTTGGGTGCTGGCGGTGGCCGGAACCCACGGCAAGACCACGACCTCCAGCCTGCTGGCCTGGATCCTCGATCAAGCCGGGCTGTCACCGGGTTTTCTCATCGGCGGAGTGCCGGAGAATTTCGGCGTCTCGGCGCGCTTGGGAGACTCCAACTTCTTCGTGGTGGAAGCGGACGAATACGATACCGCCTTCTTCGACAAGCGCTCCAAGTTCGTGCATTACCGCCCGCGGACCCTGATCATCAACAATATCGAGTTCGATCATGCGGATATCTTCGCTGATCTGGCGATGATCCAGCGGCAATTCCATCATCTTCTGCGCATTCTCCCGGCTTCCGGGCGCTTGGTGGCCCCAACCGGAGAGGCGGCGGTGGAGCAGGTGTTGCAACAGGGTTTGTGGACCCCGCTGGAGACCTTCTCCCTCCATGGTCCCGCCGATTGGCGCGGCGAGGCGGTGAAGAGCGACGGCAGCCGGTTCCGGGTCTGGCATGAGGGACGTGAGGTCGGCGAGGTGGCCTGGGACCTCCTGGGTCGGCACAACATGGCCAACGCCCTGGCGGCCCTGGCCGCCGCCCATCATGTCGGCATCGCCCCGGAACAGGGCCTCGAAGCCCTGGCCGGCTTTCGCAATGTCAAACGGCGGCTGGAACTGCGTGGCGAGGTCAAGGGCATCCGGGTTTACGACGACTTCGCCCATCATCCCACCGCCATCCGCACTACTCTTGATGGTCTCCGACAACGGGTGGGAACGGCACGCATCCTGGCGGTGCTTGAGCCACGCTCCAACACCATGCGGCTGGGAGTGCACGCGGATCAATTGGCCGCCTCCCTGGACGGAGCGGATCAGATCTTCTTCTATGCCCCCGAAAACCTGCAATGGGACCCCAAGCCCATGATCCGGGAGCTGGACGGGCGCGCCCTCGCCTTGGACTCGGTGGAGCAGATCATCAGACGTCTGACGAGCCTGGCCCAGGCCGGCGATCACATCCTGGTGATGAGCAATGGCGGCTTCGAGGGCCTCCATCAGCGCCTGCTGGATGCCTTGATGCAGGGGTAGACGCATGGCGCACCCTGGGGGACTCGACCCCTCCGGCCCCATCGCCCTCGCCATCACCGGCGCCTCCGGCAGCGCCTATGGGCTGAGATTGCTGGAGCTTCTGCTGGCCGCCGGGCGCCGGGTCTATCTCATGATCTCCCAGGCGGGGCAGATCGTGCTGCGCATGGAAACCGATCTGGAACTTCCCGCCAGAAGCGAAGAGGCCGAGGACTTTCTCTCCCGGGAGTACCGGGCGGCGCCAGGTCAGTTGCGGGTGTTCGGGCGACAGCAATGGACCGCCCCGGTAGCCAGCGGATCCAATCCCCCCACCGCCATGGTGATCTGTCCCTGCACTACCGGGACCCTGGCTTCAGTGGCCGCCGGACTGAGCGGGGATCTGATCGAGCGCGCCGCCGATGTGATGCTCAAAGAGCAACGCCGACTCATCCTGGTGGTACGGGAGACCCCCTTCTCGGTCATCCATCTCGAAAACATGCTCAAGCTGGCCCGCCTGGGCGCCCTCATTCTGCCCGCGAATCCCGGTTTTTATTACCGCCCTGAGCGGGTGGAGGAGCTGGTGGATTTCGTCGTGGCGCGTGTGCTCGACCATCTCGGGGTGCCCCATGGGTTGTTGCCGCGTTGGGGGGTGGAGCCGGAGGCGTAATGGACGCCGCCGGGACGACCAGGGGCAGACGCAGCAACAGCAGATTCCGCTCCCCGGCGGGTTGTTTGTAGGTCACCGCGCCGAGATCGCCGAGCAGGGTCTGCCAGGCCCGGTCATAGGCGGTCTCATCCGTGCGCGGAAAGTTGAGCAGTTCCAACACCCGTTCCTGCCGCTGGATGGAGACGTTCCCCAACCAGAGGGGATGATTTCCCGGCTGGAGGCGGACATCGGCCGGCCACAATCTGAGTACCAGGCGCGGCCCATCTCCCAGAGCCTTGTCCAGCGACAGCACCTCGTGGCGGCCATCATGGACCTGAGGCAGCACCGGGAGTTGGTCGAGGGGAAGCGAGGGCGAGAGCAGTTTCAACAGATTGCCCCAAGCCAGTCGCTCGGCTGGACGCCAACCCTGGCCGGACAAGGCCGTCGTGAGCTCCTCCGGGGTACCCAGGTATTGCAGATTCAGAGGGTGATTCAGCCGATGCCGGGTATCCAAGCGTGTCTCCGGGAGTTGCCGCCAGGCCTGCTCCCACCAGTCCGCCTCCGTCATTTCCACGACAGCTTTCTGCGGCGCTAGAACGCTCATCTCCTGTTGATGGTGACGCCAGGTGGAGACCCCGAAGGCCAGGGCGAGTGTCAGGCTGAGGGTGGTGGCGAGACCGAACCAATGGGATTCCCGATCCGTATGCCGGTGATAGGCAATCCCCAGGGCGGCTACCCAGACCAGGCCGAGGGTGAGACTGGCGAGGACATCGGACAACCAGTGGGCACCGATATAGAGCCGCGCCAACCCCACGCCGAGCACCGCCAGGACGGTCAGACTATAGGGCATCCAGCGTCGCAGGGGGGGAAGGGCGCGGGCCACCACCACGGCGAGAAAACCGAAGAATACGGTGGCCCGCATGGTATGGCCGCTGGGAAAGGAATAGGGCTCGAACTGGGTGATGGGACCCGGAGGTCGGGGGATTCTCAGGCCGTATTTCAACATTATCGGCACGGCCAGGGCGAAACCGGCGGCGGCGATCCAGTACCAGAGACTGCGCCAATGCCGCTGGACGGCGCAAAACACCATGGCGACCAGGAGGAAGGGCAGAATCACCGCGCCATCGCCCAGACGGCTGAAACCCAGCATCAGGCTGTCGGCCCAGGGGGTATGCAGGCTTTGCAGGCCGTGGAACACCGCCAGATCCAGCCCACCGAGACCCGTATGATCCAATACCTTGGTGATGACGAAGGCGAATACCAGGGCGCTGAGGAACAAGAGGCTGGCGAAGAGCGCCAGACCCTTGGCCTCTGGATGCCCGGGGTCGCCGAGGGCGACGCCGATCTCCCCCAGTTTGGGATGCAGACGGCTCCAGATCAGCATCCGGCTGAGGAGGTTGGAGGCCCGGGGTTGCAGCAGACGGAAGCTCTGCCGCACCAGCCAGATCGCCAGCCAGCCCAGGAGGCCCAAGCCGAGTAACAGGATCACCAGGCGGAAGGCGACCTCGGAGGCGAGTTGCAGCGAGGCGCCGAAGACGATCCCGGGAAGCAGATAGGCCGGGGCCCAGGCCAGGGCCGAGATGAAGTTGGCGACATAGAAGCGTAGCGGCGGCATGTTCATCATGCCGGCGATGAGGGGGATGACGGCGCGCACCGGGCCGAAGAAGCGCCCGATGGCCACGCTCTTGCCGCCATAGCGGCGGAAGAAGTCGATGCCCTGGCGCAGCATGTCCGGATGTTTGGAGAAGGGCCAGACGCTGGTGAGGCGGTCACGGAAGTGGTAACCGAGCCAGAAACTCAGGCCATCGCCAACGACCGCCCCGCCCACCGCCCAGGCGACGGTGGGCCAGAACTCCAGGGCACCGGCGGCGATCAGGGCGCCGGCGCCGAACATCATGGCGACCCCGGGCACCAGCACCCCGACCACGGCCATGGATTCAGCCGCGGAGACCAGGAAGACGACCACACCGGCCCAGACTTCATTGGCGGCCACCCAGGCCAGCAGTTGCGGGACGAAATTGTCCATGGGCGCTATCTCGATCTCGGTTAGGGTTTCAGATCAGCCGGGCGAAGGCCCGCTCGGCCGCGTCCAGGGTGGCCTCGATGTCCGCTTCGCTGTGACTGGCGGAGAGAAATCCAGCCTCGAAGGCGGAGGGGGCGAGATAGACACCCAGCTCCAGCATGGCGTGAAAGAAACGACGGAAGGCCGCCAGATCGCAGGCGGTGGCCTGGGCATAGTTCCACACCCGGGGTTCCGGGGTGAAAAAGAAGCCGAACATGCCCCCCACGGCATTGGTCGTCAAGGGCACGCCCCGGCGTCGGGCCCGCTCCACCAGCCCCTCGGCAACGAGGCGGGTTTTGCGTTCCAGATCCGCGAAGAACCCTGGTTCGCTGATCAGTTCCAGGGTCTTGAGCCCGGCGGTCATGGCGATCGGGTTGCCGGACAGGGTACCGGCCTGGTACACCGGTCCCAGGGGGGCGATGCGTTCCATGACCTCCCGCCGTCCGCCGAAGGCGCCGACCGGCATGCCGCCACCGATGACCTTGCCCAGGGTGGTGAGGTCGGGGGTAATCCCATATCTGGCCTGGGCGCCGCCGAGGGCGACCCGGAAGCCGGTCATCACCTCGTCGAAGATCAGCAGGCTGCCGTACTCATCACAGAGGCGGCGCAGACCTTCGAGGAAACCCGGTTGGGGCGGGATGCAGTTCATGTTGCCCGCCACCGGCTCGACAATGATCGCGGCGATCTGTTCCCCCAGCTCGGCGAAGGCGGCCTCGACCTGGGCGAGATCGTTGTACGCCAGGGTGATGGTGAGATCCGCCAGGGCCCGGGGCACGCCCGCGGAGCTGGGTTCACCCAGGGTCAGGGCGCCCGAACCGGCCTTGACCAGTAGGGAATCCCCGTGGCCGTGGTAACAGCCCTCGAATTTGACCAGCCGCTCCCGCCCTGTGAAGCCCCGCGCCAGGCGGATGGCACTCATGGTGGCCTCGGTGCCGGAACTGACCATGCGCACCAACTCCATGGACGGCACCAAGACCCGCAGTCGCTCCGCCATGCGGATCTCGATCTCGGTCGGCGCCCCATAGCTCAGACCCTTGAGCGCCGCCTCCCGCACCGCTTGCACCACCTCCGGGTGGGCATGACCAAGCACCATCGGCCCCCAGGAACCCACGTAATCGATGTAGCGCCGCCCCTCGACATCGAACAGATAGGGGCCGGAGGCCCGTTCGATGAACAGGGGATCGCCACCGACGCCGCGGAAGGCGCGAACCGGCGAGTTCACCCCTCCCGGGATGCTGTGCTGGGCTTGCTGGAAGAGTTCATGGGACAGACTCATGACGGGTATCTCCGAGGGGAAAGAGCCGGCTGTAGGCACGGGCGGCGGACTGGATGTCGGGCTGGCCGAAGACCCCCTGGATCACGGCCAGCAGGTCGGCTCCGGCTTGGACCAGCGCGCCGCCATTCTCGGGCGTTATCCCACCGATCGCAACAATGGGCCGCCGCAAGCGGGCGCGGGCCTCTCGCAACAGCTCCAGCCCAGCCGCTACCGCCTGGGGCTTGGTCGCGGACGCAAAGAAGCGGCCAAAGGCCAGATAATCGGCGCCACCCGCTTCGGCGGCCAGGGCTAGATCCAGCCGGTTGTAGCAGGAGATACCGATGATCGCGCCTGGGCCGAGCCGCTGGCGGGCCTGGGCGAGATCCGGGTCCTCCCGGCCCAGGTGCACCCCATCGGCGCCGACGGCCAGGGCAAGGGCGGGATCGTCATTGATCAGCAGGGGCACACGGAACTCACGGCAAAGCCGGAGCAGGCGCCGGGCGACTTCGAGACGATGCTCGGCGGTGCCGGTCTTGTCCCGATACTGCACGACCTGGGCACCACCTTGGAGGCAGTGGGCGACTTGGTCGAACAGGGTCGCGGGATTCAGGGGACCGCCGGGGGTGATGGCATAGAGTCCCTGTCGGCTCCAGTGCTCAGTCATGTTCGATCTCCCGTCGCAGACTGGGAAAGCGATCCGGGACCAGTTGGCCGCGACCGCTACGGAACGCCCGGGCGAGACTCTCCCAGGTATAGCCCTGGGCCAGACGCACCGCCGTCGGCAGCGTCGCGCCACGACCCAGATGGGCGGCGATGGCGCTCGCCAGGGTACAGCCCGAGCCATGAAAACCGCCCGGGAGACGCGGCCAGCTCATCTCGTCCACCAAGCCATCTTGGTTGTAGAGCCGATTCACCACCTCGGCTTGGGGTTCATGGCCGCCGGTGATGAGCACCCAGCGACAACCCCAAGCCAGCAGGCGTCCAGCACAGCCGGGAAGGTCCGCTTCCCCTGGGACCAGGGCCCTGGCCTCGACGCCGTTGGGGGTGATCAGGGTCACCCGGGGCAGCAGTCGGTCGCGTACCTTGTCCAGGGTAGAGACGCTGGTCAGGGAGGTGCCGTTGCCACCGGCGGCGAGCACGGGATCGAGGACCACCGGGATCCCGGGATGGCGCTCGAGTATGGCGAGGATGGCCTTCAGCGTTTCGAGATCCGGGATGATGCCGATCTTGATCGCCTGGAAGCGGCTATCGGCGAACAACAGCTCCGCCTGGCGGACGAGCCAGTCGCCGTCAACCGGCCTGACCTCGAGCACGCCGCAACTGTCTTGCAGGGTGAGACAGGTCACCAGGGTACAAGCCTGGGCGCCGTTGGCGGCGATGGCCTCGATATCCGCCTGGAGGCCGGCGCCGCCGCTGGGATCATGGCCGGAGAGGCAAAGGACGAGGGGAATGGAGCCGCCGTGGGACATGGGCGCATTGTATCCAATGTGATGGCCGATGGCTGGGGGGGTAAGGGTTTCGCGCTCCCCGGCGCCGCTCGCCAGCCCAGCCCCGACGTGGCAGAATCCGCGCCCTGACGATTCCTGGTCGCGGCTGGAGAGGCGAAGATGAAAAGGTATATGTGCGTGATCTGCGGCTTGATTTACGACGAGGCCAAGGGCTGGCCGGACGACGGGATTCTCCCCGGGACCCTTTGGGAAGATGTGCCCTTCAACTGGAGATGCCCGGATTGCGGGGCGGGCAAGGAGGACTTCGAGATGATCGAAATCTAATACCATTTCTCGATAGGTATTATCGATATTCGTAGGCTGGTGTTGAGGCGCGAAGCGCTGAAACCCAGCTTCTCAGTAGCTGGGATTCGCTTCGCTCATCGCCAGCCTACCCCATGGCTTTCA
>Ga0268298_10000949_pt1 | contig 35947 bp, 22 predicted proteins | sample WWTPWeurt_MetaG_FD_194462 | JGI IMG/M metagenome (GOLD analysis project Ga0268298, IMG submission 194462) | Activated sludge microbial communities from WWTP in Nijmegen, Gelderland, Netherland - WWTP Weurt | ecosystem: Engineered > WWTP > Aerobic digester > Activated sludge | place...
GGCCCTTATTGTCTTTGGGCGTGGCGGAGAAATCTAATTGGGCGGTCAGCCCGCTGCCGTAACGTTCCAGCAGGGTGTTGTGCAGGAATTCCTGGGCTTCGTTCCAGGCCGAGTCGCCATCCCAGACATGATGGGCTTCATCGTTCAACACCATCAGACGCGGATGCGATGTCAGACGCTGGCGCAGGGCTTCACCGGTATCCAGGGCTTTGGCCTTGGAGACGGCCGGCCCCATCCAATCGTAGGTATCGGCCTCACTCGGGCGGCGCTTGCGAGCTTCAAACAGGCGGTGAATGTTGGTCAAATAGAGCGCCCCGCCGCTGACTGCCCCGCTGGCTTCATCCTGCAGCACCACCGAGAGGTTCCAATCACCGCGCCAGGCTGGCGGGATCAGCGGGTCCTGGTCGAAAATCTTGCCGCCGCCAAAATCTTCTTTCAGGCGTTCAAAGACGGTTAGATTCGGCGCAACCACCAGGAAATGTTTGGCCATCGGCGAATCGCTCTCGCGCAGGGCATGAAAATAAGACCAGACTACCGCCAGGCTCATTATTTTGGTTTTGCCGGCCCCGGTAGCCACCTTGAAAGCATAACGCGGCCAGCGGTCTTCATCCGGGGTCACACCCTGGGCAGCCAGCCAGGCATCCGCCCCGCCAAATTCGCCAATCAGGCTCGACAGACTGTTCAGCCCGCGCACCTCGCGCAGATAGATCAGCGTCTCCACAGCCTCGCGCTGGCAGAAATAATACTGAAACGGCACTTGGAGCCCATTCGCCAGGCTGATCCGGTGGTCTCTCCCGAACCAGTGCTGCAGGAGTTCGCGTGTTGTATCCGACGAACCCGGATAAGCAGCCTCGCGCCAATCGCGCAGTACGGTGCGCAGGTTTTGCGCCACCTGAATGGCGCTGGGCCGCCGCCCATTCACCAGCCGGGCCGGGTCGCCGGGCTTCTCGCCTCGGGCGCGGTGCGTCGTGGGTTCTTCCCAGGGTTTATAAAGCGGTTCAAGCGCGGCAGGATTGATGGAAGCGTTCACGCCTCAACCTCCAGCAAAATACTCGTATCCACCCCAAAAACATCCACCACTTTCAAACAAATGGTGTGTTTGCCGGGCTGATCATATTGGTAACCAAGGCTGGAGACCGTCGGCAGGCTGCGGTTTTTGCGGGTGCGGTACGCCTGCCAGTGATGGTTGAACGGCTGACCGGGATGATGGTCAAAATCCACCGCCCAAAAATCAATAAAGTCAAAACCGGACTGCACCGCCCGTTCCTTAAGCGCCTCCAACTCCTTACTCGGCACCTCGGCCAGCGAAGGCAAAAAGCGGGTCAGCTTAACATCCACTTTCCGCCCCATCCCGCCGGGGATGGCGCTTCCCCACACCGCTTCCGCCTCCAGCAGCGCCACCTCCAAAAACGGCGGGGGCGACTTCCGATTCTTCTCCATCACCTCGCGCGGGATTGGAATAAGCTTCAACCTCACCCCCAGCTCGCTTTCCAGGGCACTGGTGTGCAAACGCAAATCCATCTCAAACTCCCACGCCAGGCAGTAGACCTCATTGGCCCCAGCCTGTGCAGCAGCCAGAGCCACCGAGCGCGCTTCCTGGCGTGTAAAGAGCGAATCAATCTCATCGACATGCACAAAAGCCGGCCCCTTGCGCCCGTGCAGCAGCGGCGAAGGCGAACTGGAGAGCGCCTCAGCCCGGAAGAACTCCAGCACCACCCGGCGGTGCTCGGTGTCAGCCCCCTGCAAACGCTCCTTTTGCCACCACTGGCGCTCATAGCGTCCCAGATTATAGACATCAAAGGAGCGGTAGGGCTGGTTTTCGGCGTGCAGCTTGCGCTGCAGGTCGATCAGGCGCTTGCGGGTGGTGTGTATGGCAAACCGCCCCAGGTCGCATGCGATCCAGCGCCGACCCAACCGCTCGGCGACGGCGGCTGTGGTGCCGCTGCCGCAGAAGAAGTCGGCGACCAAATCGCCTTCGTTGGATGAGGCTGTAATAATACGTTCTAGAAGGGTTTCAGGCTTTTGGGTGGAATATCCGGTACCATCTACTGACCAAGAAACTACAGGCTGGATATCATCCCATAAACTCTGTACAGGAAGACCGTCCATTTCATCAAGATAACGTTTTAATCTTGGGATCCCATTTTCAGTATAGAAAATGCGACCTTCTCCATCAAGACGAGACATAGTGGATTCCGGACATCTCCAAAGTCCTTTTTTCCCTTTCCAAGTATATTCGTATCCTCCACCACTTAATCCTGACGCAGATATATCACCAGACATAAATTTTCTACCGTCCGGGTCTTTATACCGATAATAACGATCAACGTACCATTCTTCGTAATCAGTTTTAGGGTTATTCCAAGTGAATTTTCCTCCTTTAGAAAAGAAAAGAATAGTATCGTGGTTTTGACCATACGTTGATGAATCACTATGAGCACTGGTTCTTTTCCAAGCAATTTCATTTCGGAACATTTCTTGCCCGAACACATCCTCCATCACAGCTCGCATAAAATGGGCAACATGCCAATCACAATGTACATAAATACTTCCCTTATCGGAAAGTAAATCTTTTATTAGCTGAAATCGTTCAGCTATCATATGTAAATATGAATCTGTGCCCTTTCCCCACATATCCCTATATGCTACCATTTCCAAAGTCGATTGGTCCTTGCCAATCGTATCTTTCTCATCCCCAATCGGCACATTCATTGTAAAATCCGCCCCCACATCAAACGGCGGATCAATGTAGATCAAATCAATCTTTCCCTTGAAATCCTTCATTAGGGACGCCAACACCAGCTTGTTATCGCCCCAGATCAGGTGGTTGCGCCAGTCATCCCGGTGGGCGGTGCCAGGGTTGAACAGGCTCATCTGAGCGGCCGCCCGCTGGGCGGGCTCATCCACGGTCTCAATTTTCTGCAGCGGCATGGCCAGGCCGGCCACATCCACTTCGCGGCGGTTGCCATATTCATCGTACTTGCCTTCCCAGACCAGCTCAGTGCGCAGACGGGAGAGCGGGTGTGGGTTGTGTGGTCCGTAGGTTGTCATATTTTTCTCCGGGTGTTGATTAACGGGCGCAAGGCCCCCTGATGGTCGGTTAAACGGCATGAGATTGTGCGCCATTATTTACGTCTATTATACAGAATTGTACGCCAGAATGATGCTATAATTTCATTTATATTAATTTACATCGCAGCGAACTGGGCGAGAGGAGTGGGAGAGCATTGGGACAAAATCAACAAAATATCGCTGGGGGAATGACCAAAGTGAGCAGCATCGGGTGTTTTTCAGGTGGCAGTTATGTCTTTTGAGGCTCGCAATCTTCGCAAACCGAAGGCCTTGATGGGAATTCTTACATCAACCGCTTTCCGGGGAAAAATCACCTATTCACAGGTCCAATCCAACCTCATGGATTTCAAAGCAAAGTCATTCACAGATGAATACCTCGATTTTTTACAAAAATCCGATTTCATCTATCGCCTTCCTGATGAATCATATACATTAACGCCGGATGGGTTGAAGATTGTCCGCCAGAGCCGAACCGATGCACAAGGCGCCCTGCAGAATTTGTTGGGCTCCTACCCACCTTACCGGTATCATGTTCAGCTTCAATTGGCCTGGCTGTTGCTAAAAAATGCGGCCTGGCAGCCCGCGCAAATGATTGCGATCCTGAACCGGATTGAACAAACAAATTTATGGTTTACCCAGGAAGTTTTGCCAAAAATTCAAACGGCGGTAGGCTGGCAGCCCAATCTGGCAAGCCAATATTACACCGGACTGCGCAATAAAATCTTACAGGTCAATCAAACGGATAATTTTATTAACTTGAGGGTGTGTGAAGAATGGGATAAGGCTTTGGATTTTGAAGGATTATCAGACCTGACTTGTGCAGATAACATTTGCCGGTTTCTGCAGGAGCAGGTAAAACATCCCGTCCGGGTTGTATCGCTGGAGTTTGAAGTGTTCGATAACCATCAACTGACCACCTTGTTATTGTTGGTTTTGGCCCATTCAGCGCAGCGAGCGGTTCACAAAAGCGCACTTGAAAAAAATCAAAAAAAAGATCTGGTTGATTTGGCAAGTTCTGGCATTCAAATCAAGGAAGATGAAGAGAGTGCTGCCCTGTTATTTCCTGTCGAAGTCTACTGTCGAAATATATCCTGGTCTGGTTGGTCGATGACATTCGATCCAAATGGGTATTCTGTCGAGATCGAAAATGCCTTCCTGGAGATTTTCCCGGAAAATTTCAAGAGTTTATCTCAATTGCGGCTCGAATGTAATCAGCTTGTCAACGTATTTCAGGCGCTGCACGCCAAACTTGGCGCCCAGTCTCCCTTTGTCTTAAGCGCTCTGGCCGATGGCAATTATTCCAACGCAGAATCGGCGGCTGTCATGGTCAACATCGGCTGGCAGCCCCCCTGGGATTGGCAAGATCCGGCGCTAAATTTTCATCAAACAGCCATTGATCTGGTCGCAAACCGGCTGGATTCCACAACTCTGAAACGACCCATTGGCATAACCTTTTGTTTTCCTGATGAGCAGCCTGTAGCGCAACACGAGTTGACCAGATTGATAGAGAATAACCCTTACGCCTATTTACTGATCCTCCTGCTGATCGATTATGAACAGAGTACTCTGTCACCGGTTCTCGTAGAATATAGTTGTACATATAACAATATAGATATAATCATCCTGCTTGATTTTTGTCTGCAAAGTTTCGGTTTTCCAGTCTGGAATGACGGTTATGTTGACCATGGAGTAATTTATTACATCAAGGGTTATCAATTGGTTGAACTTTTGATCACGCATCAAATCGCAGAGGTGCAGTTTGGCCAGCTCCGCAAAACCCAATCCTTTGAAAACAGCCTGATGGCTGAAAATGCATATTTGCGCAATGCCACCCGCAGCCTGCGCATGAAACTGCGCCAGATCTGCCAGACAATCGGTCAGGCTAAGGAGAAGTAACAAGAATGGATTCCAATCAACCTGTAATTATTCGATTGAAGCAAAGTTTTTCTTGGCAAACGAATTATCACAAATATCCCTTTTATCTAGCTGAGGCAGATGGAGCTAGAGATTATTCTTATAACGAAATATTTACGCAAATTTTCCGAACTGGCTCAAACCCAGTGAATAAGGGTAAGGGCCAATTTGCTTGGGTGAAAACGGCTTTTGGAATCGAAGTTTATCCGGAGCAAAACCAGGTCATTGTTAATGGAATAGGCCTGATAAACAAATCTGCTAACGAGAATTATGAAATCTCGCCATATGGACTTGAACTGGGACGGTTATATGCTAATAACCCAGGAGGCAAAGACTGGCGCATTTATTTTGCAGAAATAATTGCGCGTAATGATATAAGAACCAGAGTTGCCCTATATTATCTAAGTGTTTTGGGGTATCAACTTTTTTTCCCAGATGATACTAGTCAGAATGGGTTTGGCCAGGTAATGTCGCACGCTCAGCTCGTAGCCCCAGGCGAAAATATTTTTCTTTTACAGAACACAACAAGAGAAAAACAAGGTGGACCTGGTGAGCGTTCTGCAATCTTCAATGAACTTTTAGATCGTTATCCATTTGAGAGTATTGGTCCATTTTTAAGAAAAACTATCGAACAATCTAGATTGTCTCTAGGCAATGGTATTCGATTTGAAGGGGGAATGAAATATTTAGGTACTCACCAGCAACCGATAATTGAACCTTCGATAAACGATCTTCAAATATATTTAAAGCAATCTTTATCACTTTTTGTTGACCTCGAGGTACTAAAACACAATCCACTTAAAGGAACATGGCAAATTGATTACCGACAGGCACAACAGATTTTCTCCAGCGAGTTAATTGCTGATCTATTTATGAACCCTACAAACGATCAATTTTTTACCTCCTTACGTAATGTTTATCAGAATCTAGTTGATGCTGAAAATTATGTCAATATTCGTCAAGTCCGACATTCAATTTGTTCTCAATTAGATATCCCAGTTAACGAGCAAATCTCATTCTTTAATCGCCAGGTTGCTCGCCTGATCAGCGAAGGAAATCTGGCTTTAGGCCGTACGCATGGCTGGCATGGCTCAGCCGATGACGCTCTCTTTGGTGACCGTTCCAAAGAATTTGTCGAATTTATTTTTTAGGGAGATTCATAATGGCAGTCCAACCATCCAATCCATTTTCTGAGCAAGGTGTATCCCAATATCCACCGGCCGCGCCGCTGGTAGGTCAGCTGAAGGTTTATGAGCGCATTCAAGATCTGCTGAAAATTATGCTGGAGGAAAAGGGCTCCTGCTTTCGGGCTGTTTATGGCGATTGGGGTATCGGTAAAACCCGCCTGGCCCACGAGCTGATTGCTTCAGCCTGCGACAAAAGCCGGGGCTGGATCGTGCCGCAAGTCGATGGGCACCCCAAAAGGACTACCTTGCTGGCGCCGCTGGAAAAATCTGGGATCCTGCCCGTTTATGTGACCTTCGCCGATATCTTGCAGGCCCGGGAAGAAGGGATTGAGCTGCATACCGCCTTGCCTAAAGCGGTTTGTGTGGCTCTTAAAGCGCTGGCCAAAGCTGAGGGGTATGGGCTGCGGGTCATTATGGCGCAGGACCTGCAGAAACAAATCCGCGGCATCAACCCCCTCTTTTCCTTCGAACAGCTTCATTACTCGCTCCAGGATAACACTCCCTACGAATCTCGGGCCAGAAAGGCGTTCGAGTATATCCAGCAAAATACAGCGAAAGCTGGTCAGCCCGGAATAACGCGCTTGCTGGTTATCATTGATGAGGTCGAAACAGCCAGCGAGTTTACCCCTGCCAATACAGCCGAAGAACGCCGCACACAGGAATATCCCGTCGAAGCGATGGATATCAAAACCCTGTTTAGCGCGATTAAAGAAGAAGCGGGTCAAACCAGCTTACCCGGTATCAGCTTCATGCTGTTATGTTCACCCGGCGTGCGGCGTGTGGCAACGATCGAAGCCAATGAGCGCCGCCTGAAGGAAGCTGTCCTGGAAAAAGCTACCGGTGAAGACTTGCACAATTTACTCCACGCTCTTACAGATGAAGGCTATGCTGTGAACTTCCCTGGTGATCTGGCCCGGGCCGCCTTTTTTGCCGCAGACCGTAACTTCGGCTGGTTTTCATACATCATGTTCCAGGTTTATCACCAGCTTCAGTCTGGCAGCGCACCGCTTCAAGATTATGAATTTTTACAACAGGTCAGCAGCCGGATTGGCAAAATTGTCAAACCAGGCATGGTGGAAGATCTATCCGAGGACAAAGAGTTTAAAGATCATTTGCAGCGTGTGGTCTACCACCAGCTTCCCGCCTCGCCCCACCAGTTGGGCATTCCGGAACAATCAGTCGAAAAACTCCTCGACTATACCCACCCCTATGGCATCAAAGTCATTGGTGAGGTGTATCCCGTTCAAATGGACAGCGACCGGCTCATTCGGGCATTAATTGAAAAGGGATATCGCGAAGAAAGCGCACAGTCCACCCGCTTGCTTGGTCAGGGGAGTGAACCCTTTGAGCCGCGCGACCTGCTGGCACGCTTCAGTACGTTTGCCGGACCGCAGCCAGGCGTATACCTTGTGTACACCTCACTGGGAGAATTCGCAAACCAGATCCGTTTTCTGACCCCCGATGACCTGTCCGACGAAACGATTATGACGCTCCAGGCGATATTTTTATCTCAGCGCCTGCCTGGCAGTGTCCGCTTTATCGCCCCAACCGTCACTTTCTTGCAAAAATTTAACCAGCGCTGGGCTGGAATTGGGGCCAGTGTCTGGCTGCCAGACCAAACCTGGGAAATGTTGGATAAGCGCATAAAAGAGATGAGCGCCAGCCAGACCCGCCAGCGAATTTGTGTTGGCGCAGCCAAAACTTTGTACAGTCCGCTTCCTGCAAAAACCAATCCCATACCAAAAGTAAAATCGCAGCACCTTATCACTACCTTATCAGACAGCGACATCTTGTCTGTCACGCAAAGTAATTCGCTTGTAATTTTGTACGCCTACGATCCATCTGAAACCCTGAACGATCTGGTCGAGATCCGTAAAAACTACAACAGCCCGACACTTCTTATTTTTGCCTCAGACGAAAAACTGCGCGCCTGGCGTTCCGAACTGGCCGTCCAGCATCAATCTACTTTTGGTGTCATGGCAATCCCCAGAGTTATCGAAGTTGCCAGCAGAGAGCATGAATATTTACTGCGCTACTCTTTCCGCGATGATCCGGATGGCTTTTCAGCGACTGAAGTCCGCGAACGCGGCAGCCAACAGCGCCAGGAATACCAAAAGATATGGCAGTCAGAATTCAATAACTGGTTCGAAGCGCTCAAAGAAAGCGGCTATTTGCTCAAACCTCTGACCGACAACATTTCAAAATACAACAATTTGCGTAAGGCTTATCCCAGGCTTGCTGCTGGTGACACCAAAGAGCAGATTGCTACAATGGATGGCGGCGCAGCGCTGCGTTCCTCGATCGATGATATTTTCATGCAATACTCCAGCGGAAACACATTGCAGATTTTCTCAAATCAATTTGGATTGCTTTATTTCCCCAACATTTTCGCCAGAATATTGGACAAACTAGAAACGCCGCTCAAGCCAGAAGACCTGGCAAATATGCTGGTATATCAAAAGCAAAATAAAGCAGGCTTCAATTCCCCCAAACATGCATCCGTAGTGGTCGAGCAAATCTTAGGGCTGCTAAGCGAAATTGGCCTGGTAGAAAAAAGCGATGATGGCAAATTCGCCGCTGTCGATGCGCAAAGCCTGGGACGCAAGCTTACTAAAGCGCGCAATCAGCTCGGCGAATCGGGGGCAACACCTTCTAATTATTTTTCGGATGTGCATAAATTCAGCGAACCTTTCAAGCAGCTTGCCTTCAAATTAGGGATTGGCGAAGCCCGTTTGAAGCTCCTGTCGGATGAACTCGACGCCTCCATCGCTCAGCTCAAGAATCTGGATTTGAACAGCCAGAAAAAAGTTCCAGCCCAACAAGAGGCATTTTTAAATGTCGCCTCACAGGCTCGTCAGGTCAGCAGAAGCGCCAAAAAAGTATTTGATGGAACAAAGCCACCTGAAATCGACCCAAACACAATTTCCGAACATATCCAGAAAGTAGCCGCTGACAGCGACTATACTACATATTCTGTTGAATATCGCCTGGACTTGCTGCGAAACCTGCAGAAAGCCATTGAAGAAAAAAAATTAGTCTTAATAATTGAAATAGGCCGAATTCGCGCAGAATTGACGAAAAAGTACAGTCTTAACAAAGATGGCTCACGTTTCCCGCTTACCCCGTTGACCCGCATTCTAGATATTGCTGAACAGGATATCAAGGAACAGGCTGTTGCTCTTCCAGCGGAGTTAAAAACAGAGGAGTTAGGCGCTAATTTGAATACCTATATGCTGGCAGGCGAAATGGATAAGGCCTTTAAGCGCCTCAACCGATATACAAGTTGGCTGCCAGCCACCATACCAGGAAGTTACCCGGCCCAGTTTATTAGCCTGTATCAGACCTGGCAGGGAGTAATTGAGTTGGGCATTTCATTAAGCGCTACAAAGAAAAATGCGGAGGAATATTTTGAGGGAGATCCCGATCAGAATACCTGGCTGCCCGAGGAGTACATGCGGCGTGCTGGCGAACAACTCGATTACCTGCAAGATTTTGCCAACCAGTTTGAAGAGACTTATCCCAATCCAACCCTGGCCAATCTACAAGAAGAAACGAAATCTTCCCGCGAGATATTAATAGAGCTGAACACACAGCTGGCAAAAGGTTTACAAGACGGCAAAAATGAAATCACCTCCGAGATCACTTCCACCTCATATTCCCCTCTATTAGTCTTGTGTCAGCGTTTGAAACAACTCGCAAGGGTTAGCGACAATACCGTCTGGAGTGAGAAACAGCACATTTTACAGCACACTGCCGTCCAAACACTTGAGCAGAATGCCCGAAAACGTGGTGCGGAACTATTAGGTGGGGATCCAAATTGGTTTGAAAAATATCTTGAAGTCTATAAGGATTACCGCGCAGGCGCAAAGGGTGATTATTTGGCAAAAAAATACTCCCCTGATGTTTTAAAGCAATTGGAAAAATTTGGTGCCATAAAATTAGAAATTCAGGTAAATATAGAATTATAAAATATTGGCCATGTTGAACTATTATGCATTGATGGTTGGTGATGAAACAGAAAAAGGTGCACAAAGACGCCTTGAGCAGTTTGTGCACCTCCTTTCACTTGAAATATACGGACAAGAAGCATTACCGACAAAAGGCGATGTCGTAATGGTCAGTGGGAAAACTTTGGATCAAATTTCAGAAGCTAACTTACCTGAGCGACTAGAAAGCTGGCTGCGAGCTGGTGTTAGCGTGATAATTATTGGGGCGGTACAATCCAGTCGAATTCTTCTTCGCGGACTTTCGCCTTTCGATTGGCCCTCGGCCGAAACCGGATTAGTTTCCTTAGTGGACGAACAACTTTCAACAAATGTCGGAATGGACCAACTAAAGATTTTGTACACTCAAGTCCTCCAATCATCATGGGGAACGGTTTTGGCGCAAACAGCAGATGGCAAGTCTGTGGCATTAGCCTACCAGCACCGCAGCACCTGGGGCCGGCTCATCTGTACCAGTCTGCTGCTAGGAAGCGCTTCAGCACGGTCCAACAGCACACATCGAGGTGCGTTTCTACGTGGGCTGGTTGCCTGGCTTCAGCCAACTTCGTCCGCCATCCCAGTAAAAGAACAGGCAGCCGCTGCCCCTGAAATCAACCTCTCACCCACATTGCCTGGAATCTTGCTTGGGTTGGCGCTGATTGTAAACCCTCAATTCGAAGCGGAAGATTTCGACTCAGCCTACAAGAAGGTGGCGCGCCTGCTAAAACTACCCTCCCTGCCAGGTCCGGTCGAGATAATCCTGCCAATGCTTGAGCAAAGGAATTTAGCTGTCAAGAAAAACGAAAACCATTGGACAGTCGATCAGGAAAGGCTGTCCGAACTAATCTCTCAGGAACAACTCGGACCGTACTTACGGAGGCTGCGATGACATTAAAAATTCTCGACCTTGTGGAAGTGATTTTACAGCAGGCCAACAAACCCTTATCTCTTGATCAAATCAAGCAAGAAACCAGCTGGCAATTTCAAGAGCAAATTGACCGCCTGGGGACTCTAATTTCTCTGGACCAGCGTTTTTATCGCAGTGACACTGGAGAATGGGCATTACAGGTTGGCGCAGCCAGGCAGGAAGATCCTGTTGCAATGCTTCAGCAAGCCCTGGAGCTGCAAGAGAAGGCTCATGGATTGCTCAATCAGGAAAAAGAACGCCTTGAAAAACGGCGTGAAACAATTCTTGCCCGCAAGCTGGCGATAGAGCAGCAGGTCATCCGGCTCGGCGGCTCAATCCAATCCGCAAAGGCCAGATAAGGTTCGCAAAAGGAAAGAATGTATGTCAGACAACATTGAGGAAATTATCCGTTTAAGGGAAAACGCGATCCAAAGTCTACAGGAGGAGTATCGTCAGCTGAATGCCGAACTCCAAATGATCCAGGGGCGACTGACTGAGATAAATACTCAGCTCAATCGTTTGGGAACAGGCAAACAAGTAAGCCAGCAAGTCGATGAAAAGGACGCTGTCACCAAGCGCAGGATCAGAAAAAACATCCCACCTGAGCAGCAAGAAGCTGCACTTAAAGTGCATTTCACCCAAAAATCCAAAGGAGTCCTGAACACCTATCAAAGATTGATGGAGAAAATCTCAGCATTTGGTGAAGGCATCACGGTTTCCCCGGCAAAAAAATCCATCAATTTGCGAGCAGGTAATGGAAAAACATTTTGCAGCTTTGTGGTCTGGAAAGCCAAACTAACAATTTATATCGATATTCCCCAAAAAGCCATCGCAGATCCCTTCAGAATGACGGAGGACTGTTCAGAAATTGGCCATTGGGGCACCGGTGATACTCGCTTTGATCTTCAGATCGGACGAGACATCACCAATGCAGTCGAATTGATCCGCCAGGCCTGGCAATACCAGAGCAGAGAAGGAAAATAAACATTGGAACGCACCACCATTGCGGCAGAATTGGCTGCGGAGCTCGAATTGGGGTTAAAAGATTCTGCCAGGCGGGCGGCAGAACGCCTGTTGAACCTGAATGATATTGTCAGCCAACTGCGTGAAATTGGTTTTTCGAGAAAAGTGACTGACCGTGACACAGTTACTGCACCCCAAAAAATCGTCGCTGTCTCAACTGCCAGCAGCACAATGCCGGCCTTGGGCGGCGTTCTTTATGGCGTGAGTGCTCTGGCACAGGGCATGGAAATTGTTGGGGCAGATATTTTGGATTCGTGGCACGCCACCAGGGTAACAACAGGCGATATAGATTTGCTGAACCAGGACGAGCGCATTTATTGGCATACGCTGCGCTTAGCCTATGAGCTTTTAGAGCAAGTGATGACTGAAAAGCAGGTCGCTTTAATTTTGCTCGATTTCCCCTTGTTTATATCCCGCCGTGAACAGACTACCGTTTTTGATTCAGAGCTGGCAGAGGATGAATGGCAATTATTGGAGCAAACCATAAATCAGTTCTGGAAGAAATATCTGCCCAAATTATTTCCGTTTGACCCATTTGGCCCGATGATTGTCAGTATCCGTTCCCATTCAGCAACATCCATCTTTGCGGCCCTGCGCGAGAACCCTGCCACAAGTTCCGATGCCGAAGGTCAAATTGTAGGCAAATTTATCCAACAAAATTGGGACGATATCCGCAAGCTGGGTCAATCGCGGATTTTAGAACGCGTGATACGGCACTCCAGCCGTACACTGGCATATTCATTTGAAGATCTGGATGCCGACCCACGCTGGCACCCTGCGCAGCTTCATCAGGTTGGGATTATCGGTTTGTTCATGCGCGCCCATAAAAACACGGCGATCTGGCATTTACAAATACCCGGCCATCGGACCCAGTGGCAGTCCGAACAGCTAGACCAGCTTGTTGGTCAATTGATCGCTGCCACACTATATGATCAGGCCAGGGCCTTACCACTGCCGCTCTGGTTTGCCAAACAATATGTGCACTTCCCGCCAGAAATACTCATCGCTTACAGCCAGGCAATTCAAGAGGAGTTGAAAAAACATGATTAACGAGAATTATATTGGAACACTCGTTGGTGAGACCGGAGGTTTGCAAATCAATATCGCTTTACGCGGCAGCTTCAGTGCCCGGCGGGGAGAATTTGTGCGTGTTGGACATAAAGAAGAAGGCGAAGGCGAGCAAATGTCTGTGTTAGGCAGGATCCTCGGTGTCAGCCGCCAGAATATGCTGTTTTCCCCCAGCATGGGCGAGGGTGTGGCCGATGTTCGTTTTCTCGCAACCAGCCACGCCGGCGAAAGCAATTACGCCCAAATGGAATTAATTGGATACCGCGACCCCACCACTGGCGAAATAAAAATCCCCCGCAGACCACTCGAACCCGGCGCTCGTGTCTATCCGGTCACTTTTGACTTTTTGAAGAACTTTTATGAATACTCGCCCGAAACCACCATCCGCTTGGGCAACCTGGTCGGTTACGAAAAGGGCGAAAATATTGTTCCCGTGTTCATTGATATCAACAAAATCGTCACAGAGCACCTGGCCGTCCTGGCAATGACCGGTGCCGGCAAGAGCTATACCGTCGGCCGGATCATCGAACGCATGTTGGTTGATGCGAATGCCAGTATTGTTGTGCTGGATCCACATGGCGAGTATGGTCGAGCGCTGCGCGGCGGCAATGTCAACTTTATTTCCAAAGAAAACCTTGCTGGTTCGACGGAAAAAGATGATTTACAGCGCATTTGCCAGCGAATTGAAGAACTCCAGGCACTGGGCGGTGGTATCCAGGTGTATTCACCGCGCTCGCGTGAGTTCTCTTTGAAGTATGGTAGTAAGAACCACCAGCTGGCATTACGCCTTGACGAAATGCACATTGAAGAACTGGGGACGATCTTCCCAGAGATGACAGAGCCCCAGCAGCGTGTGCTGCAGGTGGTTTTGAAATATTGGGAGAAACACAGCGAAGCGCCACGTGATCCTACGGAGTTGATCGAACTCTGCACCAGCGGCCTGGACGATTTACGCAATTGGGAAGAATTATCGGAGGGTGAACGCAAGACAATCAGCAGCCGCTCCACTTCAATTGTGGCCCTCCGTTTGCGCAATCTGCTGAACGATGCACGGTCATTTTATGAGGCTGGAATGAAACCTTTCAATGTGCGCGAAATGATCGGTCGCCGCAATTCATATTCTGGCAGCGCTTCGGTCGGACGGATCTCGATTGTCGATTTACAAGGATTATCAAAAACATCGATGGAAGTTGTGGTTGCCATCTTGTGTAATGAAATCCTCAAAGCCGCCCAGGATCCAGAAGACCCCATCCGTCCGGTGTTTATCGTGGTTGAAGAAGGCCATACCTTTGCACCCGCCCAAGATGCCAGTCTTTCCAAAGCAATCATCAAGAAAATTGCGGCCGAAGGGCGCAAGTTTGGTGTGGGCCTGGCCATTATCAGCCAGCGGCCGAACAAACTTGACTCAGATGTCACCAGTCAGTGCAACACGATCATTGCTATGCGCATCAAGAACCCGGATGATCAACACTTCATTGCCAAAACATCTGATTATTTTTCAGAAGCCGATCTAAGAGAGTTGCCATCACTCTCAACGGGCGAAGCCCTGGTTACAGGACGGGCTATCCTGGCCCCATTGGTAGTAAAGGTCGGCACAAAAGCGCTCATTCACGGTGGCGAATCGCCCGATGTAATCAAAGCCTGGAAAGCCTGAGTGGAATGAACACCCCCGAAGAATTATCCAGGGCAATTTTGGTTGCTTTTCGCAAACCAGATTACCTCGGCGCTTTGTTTCCTAATTTGTTCCAAACAGGTATCCATGAGGGTTCCATCCACCCTTTTATGGTTTCAGCCTTGCTCCTTTTGGGAAGTCAGCTTGGCTTTTCCCCAGTTTGTGATTCGCCCGTGTTTGAACGGCTTGATAATCTGCTCACAGGTGAAGGAAATAAACGCCCGGATTCTGTCTGGTATGGACGTGGGACCGAAAATATCCACGGATTGGTTGAATTCGAACATTACAAACCCAATGCCCTCGAACATAAAGCTCGCAATTTATTGTTGATGAACAATGCCTGCCGTCCCGCTCCACAATTGTTATCCCTCATTTATTGGTCCTACTATGTTCTTCCAGCAACTGCGCTTATCGGCCCAGTTTCAATTTTCCGCAGTGGATGCACGGTCAATGGGAATAAGTTTTACCCCGCTGAGTGTCCGGTACTCATCGCAGAGATTGTTGTTTCAAAACAAAATGGAAAAACCAGGCTCGAGACAGCCATCGCCAGGGCTTTTGTTCACCAGGGCGAAGACAAAAAATATATGCTGGATCTGTTGAACAAAGCTTGATATCTAGAAAACCAGCCGCCGAGCAGCAGCGAGAATAAAAATCAACTGGGTGACACTGGTTGCGAGCTCAGTCGGAAAATCCTCGGCTTCAACCCCAAGATTAAAGCGCAGTCGGGCATCCTGCCGAAGTGATTCTTGTAGAGCAGGAGAACATAAATAATTTTGGTAAGTATTTATCAGGCGAGGAAGGACAGATTGTAACCAATCCAATTCCGGGATTCTTTCTTGCCTGCGCTGCTCAAAAATATCAGCATCACCAGGCAAAAGATTCCAGCATTCATTGATCGGATAAATTCTAAGCGGCAGCAACTGGCTTATCTCAAAATTATGTGGCCAAAGTTTTTTCCCTGACCAGGGGCATTCAAATTCCTTTCCCTCCAACATAAGAATTTTTACCTGATTATGTTCCCATGTTAGTGGCCGGCGATTGGTGGGCCGATTTGACAGCAGGCTGTATACAAGGTTACGGCTCAAACCAGTCATTTTTTCGGTAAACAAACACCATTCTTGAATACAGACAGACTCTATTCTTGGCGAAAGCGCATAAAAACTAGACCACAATTCTGGGGCAATTACCATACAGCGTTCATTAGGGTTCGTGCCCGGAATAGATATTAGTTGCGGGATGGATGCTTGAAGTTTTTTTAGAGCGGCTGGCGGAGAAAAGACACTGTAAGGGTGTCCCTGTCCAGTGTGTCGAATGGGCTGTAGAATAGCATCGGCTATATCGCGAACAGCCTGATTGTATTTTGCATTAAATTCCGGATTATAACTACTGCGACGCTGAAAACTCTGAAATTCAGCCATTAAATAAAACCCGTCGGACGGGAAAGAATTCCCACCTGTGACTTGCTCCCAGGCAGTTCTCAACCTGGATAAAGCTGGTCGAAAGGAAATATCCTGGTTATTTCCCATGATCATTCCCTGTTGAATAGGGTTTATGGCTGAAACAAAAGGCCAGTAATAAGCCATCCAGAATTCCGCCAGTGAACGCAAGGGAATTGCCAGAGAACAACCATCTTTCCTCAGATGATCAAAACCCAGAACAAAATCATTTAAACTGCGAATGAGCGCAATCTTATAACTGGTAATCTTACGATCATGACGTAATATCATACCAAGTAAAGCCGCGGCGTTCATAGGTTAAGTATAGTCCTTAACAGGCAAAAAAATAACTGGTCACGAATCTTCCCGCCAAAAGCAAACTGACAGCAGAATGCCTTGTTTTTACAACGGAATTGTTCAGGGGGAATACCCTGGGATTGGTAGTATCTGGTTAGATCTGCTTGAAAATTGCTGCTCATACGGACTTTCCCATTTTTTAGTGACTCGTTTTACCTGAATTTTAATTTCCGACAATTCCGAGATGGATTCGTTCACCTGTACACACCCCGCCTGTCAGGTTAATTCTCAATCTCAACACACCGGACAGTATAGAGACTGGTAAACATTTCCTTCACCAGAGCACAAATTTTGTTTGGCAGACTGCTGATTGCCAAAGAACTGACTTCCCAGTTTTTCCCTTGCGGGAAGGTGATGCTTGCAAAATTAGTTTTTACACACCCATTCCAGACACCCAATTGGATATTTCCAGAATTGGTTTCTTTCCAAGCCAACCCCAAACGATTATTCTGATCCCAACCGCTCATCAGTGGGCCGGTCACATCAGCTTCTCCAGATGGGGTCTCCCGCTCCCACCAATTCAAGTTTGTATTGACACATTGGTGAATTACGCCTCGCACAACTCCCCCGGGAACAGGTAAATTGGCCGTGTAAAACAAATGCAAATTACCCATCTCATCCATCTGGGTTGGATAAACGCCGATATATCCTGTACCCTGCCTGCCAACAACCTGGAATTGGCCTTCCTTCCAGTAAGAATAAAAAAGCTGCTCTGGATATGCAATCTGACCAAAGATGTGGATTCCGCCAGATCGATCGGCCCAGGCTTCATCCACAAGATGCCCTGGATCAATTTGCAGCGGGGCGCTCAAGGCTGACAAAGTCCGGGTAATTTCAAAGATCGATGCCGAAACCCCATAACTTCTCTGGATTAAAGCATGTAGATGATCAGCCTCATCAGTGTGTACGAGGCCCTGAATATAATAGGCATCGGTCTGATAGATCTCTTGAACGCTGCTCCAGGCGGCTCCATCAAAACTGGCGTACAGCAAGCGAAATCGATTCGGTGTACCCACGCCAAAATCGGAACGCCAGACCAGGTGCAGCTTGCCGTCTGAACTGATAAAAGGTGGTTTGATACTGGACGAAATCCCCAAAGACTGACCGACTGGGATAATCCCCGACCACTTCTGGCCATCCCAGTAAGTGTGGTAAATATAGCGCGGTGAACTCAGCGTATCCCAGAAGATATGAAACCTGCCTGCGGGATCGATAATCGTCGCAGGGGGATTGAAAGGCGCCGGTGTCAGGGTGGTGGTGATTGGAGAATTCCAATGCCAGGCAGAATTATAATTCTGCGCAAGAAATGGCAGGTAGGCAGCATTACCACCACCGGTCGCTATTGCTGCTGTAGTGATCATGATGTATCCGATCAATAACAGAAAGCCTATGAAAACAATCGGCCTCAACACAATTAATTGCAGCCCATTTGGTTTAGTCCTTTGCATATTAAATCCTCCCTGAGTTGGTTCCTTCTAGCAATATCACCGTGTTCCAAAATTAATTACAGTGACCGTTTCACACATCCAGCGCGAATTTCCACTTTGCTGTGTTGCTTTGAAGTGGGCCAGTTCGGCTGACAAGCTTAACCCTGGCAAGATCCAGAAATTTTTGCGCATTGATAGCGCTACAAACATTTGGATAGCGGTTTTCTTTGAAACTCATTCTGGTATGAATTTCTTCGGCATTTACCTCAATCGTTTTTTCTCCCCGATTCCTGGCCGGAATGATCATCTCGTTTATAACAAATGCGCGAATTTTATCAGCCTGGGTCATCTTTTTACCATCATCCCTTTCCACCATAACCAAGCTCGGGCAACAATGCAGCCAACGACCTGGCTGGGATCAAATATGCCGTGTTGACCTGATCATCTTCGGCATACATCATCACGACCATGCCCACAAACCTCCCCATGCGATCAAAGGCTGGAGCGCCGCCCAGACTGCGTGAAACGTTTAAACTCACCTTTAGCAGTTCACACGCCGGGTATACATTCAGTTTGCCAGGTCCAACAACCTGGCCGTGAAACATTTCCAAACCGGTCTGAGGATTGCGGCCGATCAGATAGATCGTTTCCCCTGGGCCGGGTAAAGCATTGTCTGCCAGGTTAATCCTGGATTTCGACAATATATCCGACTTCAACAGAGCCAGGTTCTCGTTGGGTAATATTCCCAACTGACCTGCCGGCGACCGTAAGCCCTGAACAACAACGCCAATTTCACCTGGGGCATTCAGTGTATATTCGGTTGTTAAAATATGGCCGGCAGAATCAATCACGAAACCGATCCCCCGCAGCTGGCCTCCAGCAAAAATCTCAACGATAGCCGATAAAGCCCGCGACAAAATCAGGCCAGCTGCGGGCTGCTCGCCAAAGGAGAACAGATCGCCATCCAGAGTATGTGTGTACAACGCAGGAATTGCCCAATCAGCGTCTTGACTTAAGACAAATAAGGCTTTGTGCGCCTCAGCCAGACAGGCTTCGACCGGCTTGCCCATACCAAGCGCAGTGTAGAAAACACGAGTGAATTCAACGGCCAATTCATCTGCAAACGCCTGCTGCATGGCAATCACCGCCGGAATTCCTTGATTCACCATAAACGCAGCGGCGCTTGAGAAAGGTTGGCTGCTGAAAAAAGCCCCTTCACAGGAGTTGAGTGTTACCAATCTGAGGCTGCGGCTGTCATTCAGCAGAGGTGTAAGCATTGAGGCAGGAATAATCTCAGCAAGATTCCTGGCGTCAGCGAAGACAAATTCCGCCTCCGCACTCGCCCGGTTATACCTGGAATGGCCAATAAAGTGAAAAATATGGCATGCCTTTTGAGATAGACTTGTCTGCAAATCCTGGATGGTCTGCCCATCGACCCAGGCAAGTTCGACCAATCCAAACGAAACAGCCTCCGCGAGAGCCTGTTCCAGGCGCAGCTTTTCAGCGCTAATATTGAGCTTCCTATGTCCCTGAGGGCTGGCGATCATCGCCAGGATGCGCAGCGGGGGTTTCACCTTCAAGGGCAGTAACGGACGCCCAAGTTCCAAATATCGTAAAACCGGTGTACGTGAGGACAAATTTGCATATCCACCTCCTGGCCGCGGGTCATAAATCAGTTCCCAGGGCAGGCGGTGCAAGTCTGGGTCACGGAGAACTAAACGGATGCGTAAGCCCTGATGCTCAGCTGCCATAACCAGAGAAGAATCATAGCGAGAGAGAAACTCTTTGCAGAAACAGGCATCAAACAACCTGGTGCCCATTTTCCTGGTCCAGTCCAAGTCTTCTCCATACCAGTATGGGTGACTGTCTAGTTCAGCCAAAAGCGCCCCAAGATCTGTTTCTAATTTCACGGGCTGTACCTCACCTGCTGGTGAACGCAGTTCAGCCACCCAGGACCCATCGCTGGGTTTCGAGATTGTCAGGGTGAAATCCAGGTATTTTTCCGGCATGCGCACAAACTACCTTATTTCGCCAGCTGCAGAGAAAGTTTGAATGTCGCCTGTTCGGTGGCAGGACCCGTCAGAATCAGATCACATTCATCCGTCAGGCGTAAACCAAGCTCCAATTTGGCATGCAAACCAGCCCCCTCAATACTCGCCAGATAATTCGCCAGCCCGGTGATTGCCGGTAAGGATTTTTGGAGGACATGATCGAGTGGTTGGACAGCATCTTTGGCCTGGTTATCGGCGCGGGAAGCCTTTACCAGCCCACCCTGGGATTTTATTTCACTCACGTCAATCAAAACAGTCGTATTGGATTGGTCAGACAGGGTGAATTTTAACAGCGCCATTTTAATCTCCTGTGTTTGCGGAAGAACGATAATTACTTTTCATCTTCCATTGTTCTCGTCGTCTAAATTAAAGGTGCCCAGGTGGAAAAATGCCTGGCAGAAACCCTTGAATCAGTATTTTTCGCCTTTATCAGTTAATCAAGTTAAAAAAGCCAGCAACACTTCCCCAGGCACAGCAAAAGCCGTATCCCTGTTCTTCAAATCATCATCCGGCAGCCAGACATGGCTGACCATTCCAACCACAGATTTGGCTTTTTCATCCCAGACCGGGGCGCCGCTAAAACCTGTGGTCAACTCGGGCGACTTTAATTGCACGCGCACCCGGCCCGGATCAGTTTTAATAAGTCCCAAAATTTCGCCATGGGCATGCAGCCCGATAATCTCATCCATGGTTGGGTAGCCAAAAGATAGGAAGCTGCGCCCAATAGACGACGCAGATGGACCGACCTCCAGCCAACCCAGTTCCGACAGCAGCTCAGGCGCGATCCGCAGCAAGGCAACATCCGCCGGCTGCCCCTGCTCCCAGACAGCCTCATCGATGATTGCAGCCAGAATCTGCCCATTCTGAAGCTGCAGCTTGAGCGTCTGCCCGGGTAATCTTCCAGCACTCTCCACAACATGTGTGCAAGTCAGCGCCAGACCTGGCCCGACCAGGAAAGCCGTTCCAGCGATGACGCCGCCATCGCTTAATACAGCCATAACCCTGGTTGTGTAAGGCTGCAAGACAGGATCCTCCGGGTTGGTCAGCCGTGCGAACAGTTCGCGGCCCATACGCAGAGTGGGCGTTTTCTCATCCGATTTTCCATCGGTTATAAACTGATGCAAAATACCCGCAGCAATCTGCCGGTCAGCCTCGGAAAGCCGATTCTCCTCCAATCGTCTCTGGATGTATTCGATGATGTTGCGGCGTGCCTTCCAATAGGTCATAGTGGAGTAAGCTGCCAGTGTGCGCAGCGAATCCGCATCATCCAGGTCGATTACAGAGTTGACACAATCTAATTTTACCTGCCAGAATGGATACACAGCTCCAGGGATGTAGACCGCCGAGGTGAAATTTCCCCCGCGCTGTAAAAAAGCCAGGATAGCTCTTCCTAAACCGGAACTGCTCTTGGGCAGATTTATGGTCTCAAAGATGGCGCGAATATGTTCGGCGTTCAACACGGTGGTATCCGTCGGGTCGCCCCAGGTTACCAACCAATCTTTCAACAGGCCAGCGGAAGCCGTGCGCAGCACTGCCAGCCAGGCGTCAGCATCCAGAGCATCCAGTACAGCCAGGCTGCGTACAGCCCGGCCGCGCATCCTGGTAGTTTCGTCGCGGGTGGTAGCCAGCCGAAGCAGGGCTGCCGCAAGTTCTGCTGTTGGGTAATCTTTGGTAAGCGGCAGGATCTCCTGCGGGTCATGATAGGCCAGAAATTGTTGAACAGCTACATAAACATCTTCCATGTTGTGTTCCTTCCCTTTTTTCGATTCCTATTTGAATTCCAACCCAGACAGTGCTGGACTGGTGTAAAGGATCTGCCTCACATATTCACCCAGATAGCCTGCTCCAGTTTCAAAACCTCCCAGTCATCTCAGGCCAGAACTGCTCGGTTTACGCTGACACACAGTTCACCCAGCTTCATTATATCCCCATCTGCACAAGCCGGGTTCTGGAACAGGTTTAAAGCCTGGGTCAGCCCAATTAACACACCAGAATCATCTTCCGGCGGGAGTAATCATGATCCGCTGCAAGCATATCAACCCACAATCGACCAATTTTAATTTACTGATAAGAACCAGGAAAAGTGTCGAAGCCCTCGGCTGATAGATAGGCCAAACAAGCCTCAGATCGAAAACCTCACGACCGGCCCGAAGGCCAGAAGATTATTTTAAAGAAGAGGAGTTTAAAGACCGTCAAAGGAGAAAACAACAGATACCATTTTCTCTCACGCCTCACGAATAAATAAGCCCCCTGTCTGCCTCAATTGATTCCAGATCCGGCAGGTGATGCGCCTCGCCAATTTGAATCGCTTCCTCAAAAAACAACTTCGCTCTGGATGGTTCGCCAAGCTTTAACCAGACCAGGGCCAGGTTTAGGAGTGTTGAAGCGCAGCCTGGCCAATCCAGGATCTCCCTGCGAATTTTCAAAGCCAAATTGTAGCAGCCAACAGCTTCTCCCACCTGCCCTAATTCCGAATGGATTGTCCCCATATTGTGTAAGTAACACGCCTGGCTGTGCCGATCCTGGATCTGCTCGCTGATCTCAGATGCCTGCTGGCTGTATTTCAAGGCTGTTAGCGGGTCATTTTCCAGGGTTAAAACCGCAAAATTATTCAGGGTTTGAGCTTCACCTTCCCGGTTTTCATAGGCTCGATTGATGTCCAAAGCTTCAGTGAGGTAGGTTTTCATGGTCGCATAATTGCCCATCTGGTGCTCGAGTGTGGCTAAATTATTGAGCAGGACAGCAAGATCTTCCTTTGCACCGATGCCCTCGAGGATCGTTCTGGCCTCAAGATAGTGTTTTAGAGCATTCCCCGGGTGATGCAACTTTTGCTCAACTGCTCCAAGACCAACCAGTGAGATGGCTCGATCGCGATCCTTTGAACCCCTTGTGCTGTCAAACAATGCTTGAGAGAAATACCGGTGGGCACGGTCATACTCACCGATTTCCTGGTAGGCTGAGCCAAGGTTGTTCAGGATGAGCCCGACCAGGTGCTGGCGGTTGGATTGATGTTGGTCCTGTACAGCGCGTTCCAGATATTCGATCGCTTCTTGAATTCGGCCCTGCTGTTTGGCCAGCATTCCCAGGTTATTGAGCACACTTGGGACGTGGATCAGCTCGCCAGCATCTTCAAACAAACGAAGGGCCTGGACAAATTCCTGTTCGGCTTCTGCGAGTTTTCCCTGATGCAGCAAAACTTCGCCCAGGTTGTTTCGCGTACCGGCAAGTGTGCTGGCGCTCCCCTCTGGACCAATCAGAGCGATCACGGCACGATAGGATTCTTCTGCTTCTTTCCAGCGACCAAGACTGACGTAAGTGGCGCCCAGATTATGCCGGGTGATGGCTTCACCATCCAGGTGTTTTTCTTGCTGGCGTAGAATCAGCGCCTGGTTTAAAAAATCCAGCGCTTTGCTGTAATCACCAAGATCGTCGTAAACAACCCCCAACATATTCAGGGTGGCCGCTTCTCCAATCTTCGGCCCATATTTCCGGCGCAGGGCCAGGGCCATTTCCAGGTATTCCTGGGCCTTATCAGATTGCCCCAGCTCTCGGTAACACCAGCCTAAATCTTGCGCCAGGCGTCCGACCAGAACACCCTGCTTATTGCTCCAGGCCGCCTTGATGGCGCAGTTAATCCAGGCGATATTTTGCTCCAGCAGTGCATTACTTTCCAGAAAATTGTCCAGGCTGAAATGCAGGTTCAGGATTTGGTCATTTCGATCCTTCGGTTCAAGCGCCAGACTGTCTTCATTGGTCAGGAAATCCCAGGCTCTTTGCAATTGGTCGAACTCCAGCGACAATTTATCCGCATCATGGGTGTTTTCCTGGGCATAGTTCAGCAAATATTTCAGGTAACGCAAGGAGGCTTTATCCAATTGCATCCCTCTGCCTGCGAACCCACTCCAGAGCCTGTTTATCTTCGAGCAGCGTCGCCAAGTTCAGGTTGGTGTCGAAGTTTACTGCCAGATCCAGGAGTTCCTCCGCCTTACTCCACTCTTTAGCCTCAATCATGATCATGGCGATATTGGTGAGCACATTCACGAGGTTCACCTGGTCGCCAACCGCATTCAGAATTTCCAGCGTCTGGTTATAATAATCAAGCGCAGTTCCCGGGTCATTTTGCAGCCGGTAAATTCTCCCGATATTATTCAGGGTGGCTGCTTCTCCGCTTCGATCCCCCAGGTCCTGGCGCAGCTTGAGGGATTGGGCATAGATTTCCAGGGCTTCTGCATACCGCTGCTGAGAGCGATAAATAATCCCTAAATTATTCAGCGCCGATGCTTCCCCATGCCGGTCTTGGGACAGGCGGTGCAGTTCCAGTGCAGCCTGGTAGCAGCTGACAGCTTCTTCAATCCGGTTTTCTGCGCGCAGCACAGCGCCCAGGTTGTTCAACACTTCCCCCTCGCCAGCCCGATTGCCCACTTGCTGCTGTAAGCGCAGGGCTTCCTCAAGATAGCTTCGGGCTGCAGCCCAGTCCTGTCGCTGGCGCAGCAAGTTTCCAAGTGAATTCAAGGCGTCTGCGGCAGCCGGCAGGTCGCCAATTGCACGCTGGATGGATAAGGCTGCTTCCAGGTATTGGCGCGCCTGGGCAAAATCGCCTTTGCGGCCATAAATGCGGCCTAAATTGGAGAGCGTAATCGCCTCATGCGCCCGATCGCCGGTCTGGCTGCGCAGCTCCAGGGCCTGGTTTAGGTGCAAAATTGCCTGCTGCCATTCGTTTGTTTCGGCATACAGCGTGCCAAGATTGTTCAGCGTTGTCGCCAAATTGGTCGTATCGTTCGCCTTGAGATGCAGTCCCAGCGCCCGGTTTAGATATTCGCGTGCCTGCGCCACATTCCCCAGGCTCTGGCAAACCGATCCCAGGTTATCCAGAATCTTGGCTTCTTCGCCGCTCGCCCCGGCTGCCTGGCTGGCCGTTAGAGCCTTGAGCAAATAATCCAGGCATTTCTGGCGCTCACCCATCTGGAAAGCCAACACAGCCAGGTTATTGTAGGCGCTGAGCCTGGACTGGTTGTCATCAGTCTCCAGTGCGATTTGCAGTGCTTCATTTAAATATGCAGATGCTGCCTGCGGGGAACCAATATCGGTGTAACCCGCACCAAGGTGCGTCAAAAGTGCAAAGGCGCTCTTTTCCCGGCTGGTCCGGCGAGCGGCCAGCAATGCCCGTTCTGACCATGGGATGTAAGCTTCCTGCCAGACATGCTGCCGTTCCAGGTAAAGATGCAGAGCGCCAACAAAATCCACAATCGCGTTTTCCCGCTCGTCTGCACTCAAATTCAACTCATTTTGTTCGTTCAGAATGCCCCAGGTCCGTTCGAGCTGCGGGAATTCGTGATCCAGTAACCCGAGGTTGCTGCGGTTGGCATCAGCAAAATCCAGCCAGTATTTGAGATAACGCAATCGGGTTGAGCTCATAATGGTTCAATCGCAAATATCATTACGAGTCCAAATTCTGCCAACTTTCGCGCAAACTGGCCGCTTCGTCAAACCGTTCCAAATTTTCCAACACTTCGCAGCAAACGTCCAGCACTTCACAAGCTCTTTTGGTATTTCCACTATGCGCATATAGCTCGATCGCCTGCTGGTAATTTTGCAGCGCAGGTTCAAAATCCCGGTCATGTTCATAAACGGCCCCGATATTGTTGTACACAATGGCCAACGTTCGCTGATCTTTGATCAATTCCAGCAAAGGGATTGCTTTTTGGTAAGCAGCCAGGGCGTTTTCTACATCCTCCGTCTGGTCTGCCAGGTATCCCAGATTGATCCAGACAGCCGCCTGTAAATAAAAATCCTCCATTTCCTGCGCTATTGCCAGCGCCTGCTGGTAATACTCGTGCGCCGCGCCAGGATCTCCCATCCGGACATATAATTCGCCGATATTATTGATGGTCGCAACAAGATCAGATCGGTTACTCATTTTTCGGGTGATCTCTAAAGCTTGCTGATAGCAGGCTACCGCCTGTTCAAAATCTTGCCGGATCACGTACACCCCGGCGATATTGTGCAGGGCAGTCGATTCTCCTGCCTGGTTGCCTGTGCTGGCGCGAATCTGGCGCGAGCGCTCGTAATATTCCAGCGCAAGCTGGGTATCCCCCATTTTTTCATACACCAGACCGATGTTGTTCAGGCTGGTGCCAATCCCATCTTCGTCGCTTATCTTCTGGCGAAGGTCGAGCGCCTGTTGGTGAGTTTCAAGCGCCTTTTCCAGTTTCCCCTGGCGGTAATAGGCATATCCCAGATTATTGGTCGAGCGGACCAGGGCCGGTTGGTTTCCCATTTCGCGATGAATTTCAATCGAACCCAGGAAATGTTGGCAGGCTTCTTCCAACCGTTCCTGGCGCAGGTAAATATAGCCGATATTATCCTGGATCTGAGCGATGGCGCTGCGCTCTTTGGCTTCTTCCGCCAGACGCAGCGCATCCTGATAACAGGCCATGGCCTGCCCGCGCTGGCCCCAGATCTCATAAACCCCGCCAATATTGTTCAAGGCCAGGGCGACACCGGCTTCGTTGTTGGCGTCATTGTGTACCAACAGAGAGCGCTGGTAATAATCATAGGCGCGTTTGAGTTCACCTTGCAGTTCAAACAATTTTCCCTGGTTATTCAGGGTCGTCGCAAGATAACGAAGATCGCCAATCGATTCAAAGATAACCTGAGCCTTGTGGTAAGCCTCAAAAGATTGGGCAAATTGCCTCTTAACCTGATAGATGCTGCCCAAATTGTTCCAGGTAATGCCCGTACCCCGCCGGTCGCCAGCCGCTTCCTGGACAGGTAAGGCGCGCTCAAAATATTCCAGCGCCCGGTCCCACTCCCCTTGATGATGGTAAATTCCACCGATATTGTTCAGGGTGGTGGCCTGTTTTAACGAAACTTCCTGCCCTTGAAGTTCCAGGGCCTGATGATAAAAGTCCAGTGCCTTTTGCCAATCCCCCAGGCTGCTGTAAACGCTGCCAAAATTATTCAAGACGGTCGCGCAGCCGTCCTGGTCACCCGTCAGTTGATGGATAGTCAAAGAACGCTGGAAATAATCCAAAGCCGTCATGTGCTCACCGGCCAGATGGTGAAGCATGCCAAGATTGGTGAGCGACGTGGCCAGGCCGTTTTGGTCATGGAGCTCCGTTTGCAGCTGTATGGCCCGCTGGTAACATTCAAGGGCCGGATTCTTTTGCGACAATTTTTGATACGCCCCTGCCATGGCGCGCAGGATCTTGGCCGTATCCTGTTTTAAGTCGTTTTTCTCGGTGTATGCCAGGCCTTTTTTACACAGCTCAACCAAATCCGGCCAAAACCCCTGCAGATTCTGGTAAGAATAAACGGCGGTCAGGAAATCCAAAACAACTTTTTCGGGCGCGGATTGCTGCCAGGAACGTTTGCACTGCTCATAAGTCGCCTCGATCGCTTTCCAATCCTCACCCGCCCGATAAATTTCCTCGAGAATATATTGGTTTGCCCGTCCCCTGGCTGTCTTGAGTCGTAAATCCAGGTCCGCTGTAACCGTTTTCAACATGGTCTCATCGTCCACGAGGTTGCCAGGATCAACCCTGCGGTCCAGTTCGACCACGCTGGTCAAGTGTGCCTGGGCAGCCCGTAAATTCCCCAAAACCCCGTAGATCATCGCCAGCTTGTGGCGCACGATTCCTTCCTGGATCAGGTCCGGATAGATGCTCAAGATACCAAGCGCCTGAAGATATATTCGTTCAGCCTTCAGCCGGTCTCCCAGATCATCCTGAATCGTCCCCAGTCGCAGCAGAAGCGCAACCTTCCCTTCGTATTCAGGATCTGCCTGGACCTTGTTCCAGGCCTGCCGGTAATATTGAGAGGCGAGTCCTGGCTCACCTTGCTGGTAATACAGGTCACCCTGCTGCTGTAATTCAACAAACGATCCTTCTGGAGATTCGGGTGAGAAATCCTGGCTGCTCATCAGATTATTCTTGCTTCTACATCAGCCTATCGATATGTTTCAAAGCAACCCGTTATAACCCGCGCTCATCCAGCATCTGGTTGGCATAATCGGCCAGCAAGGCGTGCATCCAGTAACGTTCGCCGCGTCGTTCAATCAAACCACGCTGCAGCAAACGAGAAATCGTGGCGTCTACCTCTTTTTGTGAACAATCCCAGACAGCTTTGACAGCCTCCAGCTGCCAGGTCAGCGGTTCGCCGCCGAATACGGCCAGCATGGCAAAGCGATCCTGCTCCAAAGGCGTGAGCCGGTTAATACTCATCCCCAGGATCGCTTGCAGTGACACAGGGTTCTCCTCATCCAGCCCCGGCCGCCCCTCAGATTGTACAAGACGCAGTCTGGCCTCTCGCTGCTCAATCAGTTCACCCAAAAGATACTGCATCCGGGAAGGGATATCTGCTTCATTCGCCAGCAGCCGCCCTGCCAGCGTGATGGCCAGAGGCAAAAATTCCAGGCGTTCGCACAACTTCCTTGAACTTTTCTCGTCCGTTTCAGCGGCTTCAGGCGCTAATTTCTGCAGTAATTCAAAGGCGGGATCGGGCTGCAGCACATCAACGCGTATAACCCGCTGACGCGTAACAAGATCGTTGGCGACAGGGACTTCACGCGTTGTATACAGCAAACGAGACTGCGGCCCGGCGATATTAAAGAGGCTGCCATGAATGGTTTCCCAGACATCATCCACGATGATCAGCATTTTCCGGTCATACAGCGTATTGCGCAAACTCTCGCGACAGGCAGCATCATCTTTTTCGGCATTGAGATCAACACCTAACGCTTTTCCCCAGTGGTTCAGCAGCAACCGGATGGTCGGTCGCGGCCCCAGGCTGGTCCATAAAACGCCATCCTGGCAATAACGCAAAACAGTGGGCTGGTGTGATAATGCCACAGCCAGGGTGGTTTTTCCAATGCCCCCCATACCGCGCAGCGCCAATGGCTGAATATTCTCCTCAGCCTGATCCCCCAGGCCCAACAAATGGATGATGCTGGCAATATCCTGGCCGCGGCCAAAAACACCCTGGGCAGGGAGAGGTGGGCTCAAATGAATTTGTTTGCTTTTGGGGGTGGAAGGCTGACTTTGCTCAGGTTGCTGAATGGTGAGGGCTGTTGGCGCCCACTTCACAATGGTTTCACCAGGCGTGGCATAGGCCAGGCGGGTTCGATCATCCGAATACCCATTAATCATCCCGACCACCAGACCGGTATTCAAATCCAAAACAGGCGCCCCGCTCATACCACCCTTAATTTCTTCCCCTTTGATCTGAAGCATCTCACCCTGATCTTCAACGGGTACAACGCCATTGATGCTTGCCTGAGGGCGGTTCGCCAGGGCAGGGCCCAGGTCAGGAAAACCCAGGCTGGTGTATGGATGCCCTTCACAGCCTTTTGCACTCCCCAATCGAACTGGTTGCATTCTTGGAGGAGGCGCAGCAAACGCCAAAAAGGCGAGATCCGATTTCTCTGCCCACCCCTCTGTCAGGATTTTTGCCTGCAGGAGTTCTTTATTTTCAGGTTGGACATAGCCAAGGTTCAGATTGTCCCCCGGTTGGTATCCAGCAGCTTTGACAACATGCGCGCAGGTGACGGCCAGTTCTTTAGTCAACAAAAAACCGGTCCCAACGGTTTCCCCCTTGGAATCCAGGATTCGAAAGACACTCTGTTCAAGATCAGGATGCTGCATTTTCCCTCCATGCTGAAGTTAATTCAGCTCATCAAATTGGTCATGGGCTATGCGATTCCTAAGACACGGATAATTTATTGTACCAGTAGATTGTCAGAATTTAAGTTCACAAAAAAAATACCAACACTATTGCCTCAGCGATTCTGCTCATAACGGGGCTGGCTTATTGGGCTTACATCTCCATTTTGTAAAATGGAAGCCACCTCTGAGCAGCAGTTCAACTTTTCGTCTGCAATGGCATCCACAGGTGCATCTGGATTGAGGCATACACATTTCAGAAAAGTTGGACGAGGTTTGAATCAATGCCCGCCAGCGACTTCAAATTCCCCAAAGATACGACCGCAGGGACAATCCCCGTTCCCGGCAGTCAGAGAATAAAACCACGATGAGCAGAGCTGACAGCCTATTGCCAACATTGCTTATGCTTTACAGGCAAATCTTCAGGCCAGGTCAGCCCACTCGAGCAGCCCTGGTTGAAGCGCTGTACTTACCGATTGCGGAAGAAATCATTTTTATCGAAGATGAGGCGAAAGGTTATCTCAAGCAAACTCTGTGCGCCGAACCAGTACGGATCAGCGGCTGGTGATCGTTACCCCAGCCCATGGCGGCGGCGAATGGCCTGAATTTGCTCCTGAACATCATCGGGCAGCGGCTGTTTGCTCCATTTTAGCGTCACCTCATAATTCGCTTCTATCCCTACCTTACCGACGGCAAACATGTTCCCCCCCATCTCACCAGTGGCTTTCAAGCCAAATTTAACTTCGACCGCATCAGCCTGTACATCATGCAGCTTCTTGCGAATTTGCAGCGCCGAGACGCGCACAGAATCGAGGGCTTTATCAAAGGTTTCCTTTGCTTCCTGGATTTTATCTCCAGCGCTGGCTTTGACGATTCCACCTTCATTTCCTGGGGCTTCAACTAAAAGTTCAGATCCATCTTCGAGTTTATAACGAATAAATTGTGCCATGTAAATTCTCCATTTTTCGGAAAATACTCTTTCAGATCGAGGTTTATTGAAACTTAAGCGAAGGTTGCCCGGCTATTCGGATTCCTTCAAGGAATAAAATCTTTGGAAAAATCCTCTTATATATTTCACAATAAGGTGATCGTGTATCATACCGTCCATAAGCCTGAAACGCGGCTAATGGACATCCTCCACCACACCAATATTTCCACCTGCACTCACTACATCCGGATTTCTGATCTACCGGGAGATTTTGGATTCCAACCATATCTTGCCGAATATCTTCGATTGGGTCTTGGGCATGAATAGTTGAAACATTCTCGTTCAGAGCCATTTGGCATTTTGCGATCTCGCCATCCGTGCTGATTGCGAAGTAGTTTTGGCCAACTCCACAAGTTTTATTGTGAGGAACGGCCAGGTTTGCCCGATCAGCAAGCGATTTGAGCAGGCTGCGGTTGGGCAGCCGCAGTGCTATTTGTTTGAAGGCACCTTCCAGATCGCTAACAAAGCTGTCCTGATCGATCAGGTAAACAGGCTGGCAGAGCGAATTGGGGTTTTCTCGCTGAAAGTTAAAACTGAAATGCAGCTCTCGATCAGCAAGCCAATCGACTAAATCGACCAATCCTTGTGAATTTTGAGAGGAAATTGTTACAGAAATTTCGGGTTTCAATCCCATTTGCAAAGCTAAATCGATATTGGTGCTGACTTGATGAAAAGACCCATATCCACTCGCAAATGAACGCTGCTCATCGTGGAATTTGCTTATTCCGTCCAACGAGACCATTAATCGAATCCCAGCCTGTTTCAGTAATTCAATCACGCTCGCTGAAAGTAAAGTTCCGTTACTTAGTACAATTCCGTCGATTTCTATTTGGTGCTGCTTTCCCAGTTCCAGAGCATAGCGCTGCAACTCCAACACCCTCTCCAGACCCAATAACGGTTCACCACCTGCGTATTTGATTTTTATAGATTTATAATTTTGAGCCACTGCAGATCGAAAAATCGTTTCGATTGCACTTCTCCCAGTTTGGGAAGACATATCTTTTGGATGGTGAGGCAAGTAACAATAACTACAGCGCAAATTGCATCGATCGGTGATATGGATCCATCCCGTCAGCGATTTCGATGAATCAGCCAAAGGATTTGTCTCGCCAATTGGTTGGATAAGACGCAAACGTATCATTTCCGCCAATAAACTTTGGCTGATTTCCAGTCCCCATTTATTTTGCCAAATTTCCGGAATATCCGCGATGGAGCGAGCGCTATCATAAGAAGACAGGAAGCTCAATGCTGATTGATTCATCACCGTATGCATATGATTAGGGCTAAAAACTAAATACTGCTCACGATCTAAAGCCATTACGGAAGATGATCCAGCCCGCTGCACGAATGTTGCCAACGACGGCAGCGGGAGAGTTGCTGCTTCAAATACCAGATCTCCGCATGCGCAATCACAATCACAGTCACATTGCCCGGTTAGGGAAGTGCTGAAATATGGGTCAACCTTCATGATCGGCGGGTTTTGAATTGTATTCATGTCGCCTGCTTATAAGATGACCTGTTGTTGGCGGGCGATCGCATTATCTCTGGCGATATCACAGGTAGTAATCATTTCAGGATAACTCGTATCCAGGCCGCGCTCTTGCCAATAATTTTCTAGTTTGTCACACCAATCGATGGCTTCGGCGGGGGATAATTGGTCAATACGCTCTTGAAGCCAATCGAGTGCTTTGGGCAGCATGTAGCGCGAGTACCCGCCTCGATTCGCAATATAAGGATAGGCCTCCATATAATACGCCAGAGCCGCTGAATAATCACTCGTATCAAATGCAATATTACCCAAAATGCGTAATCGACTGCCTGTGTAAAGAGGAAACCGCACCCGATCAGTATCAAATTTAGCCCGCCACGCTTCGGCTTGCTTTCTGGATTCTGCAAAGTAGAAATCCCGCCGGGCAAAATCCTTCTTTTTATCTGCTTCAGCTCCCACATAGTAAAAAAGTTCCACCAGCCCTTCCAGAGAATTTACAATTTGTTGAAAATCAGAAACTTTTTCGCCAATTTCTGCACTTTCTTTAAAATACTCTTCTGCCGCTTGATAATTTTTTCTTTCCCAGGCTACATGACCGAGTCGATGGAGGATCGTCGGAAGTTCAATTTGATCATTTGTTCGACGATATAAATCCAATCCAAGTTTCAGGTCCTGCTCGGCCTTAGTCAATTCCTCCATATGCCAGAAGGTTGTGCCTCGTTCACAATACGCACGCGCTTTCCAGATATCACCCTCATCATTATCCAGACTAAATGTCTTAATCGCCTTTTCAATAAAGTCGAGTGATTGATCGTAATCTTGCTTACCGCGATATATGATTCCCAATACATTATAGGTATAGCCAAGATCTCCCAGGAAGTTCATTTGCTCTTGGATTTCCTGGGCATTGCGGCAGTATCGTATAGCGCTTTCGTATACGCTTTTCAATCCTAAAATATAGCCTAAATTGGTATAGGTACGGGCGAGACGTGGCTTATCTTTTGCTAATTGAAACAGCTTAATCGCATCCCGATAACACTTTTCGGCTTCGGCCCACTCACCTTCCTGGCGATACACCAGACCCAAATGGTTATATTGCATACCCAAAGGGACTAGCGCCAACCTGGGATCTGATTTACAAATTGTAATTGCACGCTGAATATAATCAATGGCATTGGTAAGGTGCCCTTCCAGACGTTCACAATTTGCCAATCGAGAAAGCATATCGATTTCTCGGCTCTTATTTCCTTCAAATTCAACCATCAGACTGTTGATGATCTCTCTGGCTTTATTGAAATTGCGAGCAGCGATTAAGTAAATGCCGCGCCTCAAATAAATTTCATAGCCATCCATTTTTGAGGTTTGGGGTAAGAATTCTTCAGCGATTTGAAGAAGAAGCTCTCGAAATGAAAGATCACCGGTCTTATTTGTAGGGCCATAGAGTTTAATAAAGGTTCGGACACCTTCTTCAGGATTTACAAAGAAAGTATGGCGCAAGAGCTGTTGTTGAACCACCCACAACTCGCGTTGTTTGCTTTCTCGCTCTGCAAACAGTCTTAGCTCACTGTGACCGATTTCTTTTGTGTCCTTTTCTTTATGCCGAATCGCCTCGATTTTTTCAGATAATTGTTTCTCATCTCTCTTTAGATAATCGCAAGCATCCTGACTGTAGGCTCGTTGTCTTTCACCGCTGGGATCAACAACAAACCATACATATTTTGTAATCATGCGTTCCATTTCGTCGTGCAGTGCGATGGCATTTCCCGGCAGTGATTTAACAAATACATATGTGGTAGCCTGTTGAATAAGTTCTTCTGCTTGCCGAATATTCAAATCTAGAACAGCACTGATCATCGGCGCATCCATAGGATGGATTTGAGCTAAAGCCAACCAAAGCCGATTTATGATTCGGCTTGTATCGACGATATGCCCAACCAAAGCATTCTCGAATTCTTCTAACAGTTCAGCTTCATTTTTCGCAAAATCCTTCTCTATTTGTTCGAAGGGTTTTGTGATCCAGTCAAGCGGAAGATCTCGATTTAACCACTCAACGGCCAGGTCAATCAGAATTGGCCTACCCTGAGCCAACAAACATAATTTTTGGGTGGTTTCGTTCGAGATTTGAATTCCGATTTGGTTTGTTTTTTCCTTAATATAATCCAGACTCGCAGTAGAATCCAAAGGTTCCAGGGTAAATAATTTTACGTCCCCCTCGAGTTTTGGTTTCAGGGCAGTTGCTATGGATTGCGTGGTTCTCCCAGCAAAAATAAACACCACGTTTTTTAGCTCTTGGCTCAAAAAAAGCAGATAATCCCAAACCTCTGTGCCTTCAAGTTTTTCGGTTGTATCAAACAACAACACGACACGTCTGTTTTGAGTAATCTGGTTAAAGCAGCTAACAAAGGCCGTATTCGTTTCATCGAGAGCAGCCCAGCGAGAAGGTTTGTTTTCTTGTTCTCTTAAACTGATCAATGCCTTGAAATATGGCTCGAAAACTGTTCTGTCTAAGCGATTCGCAATTTCACTGCCAACATTCTGGGCCATCCGATATTTATAATCATCAAAATCAATTTGATCCAACACTTGCAGGCCACGTAATAGTTCAAGCCTTGTTTTTTGAAGCGATTCCAACAATGGTGTCCACCCAAGTTCAATCGGTTCCCATAAATCAAAGAAATCTTTGCCTGCACTCGATAATTCACGCAGGTACTTTTGGGTTATCAGGCGCAGTGGTAACAAGATTTGCAATGGTAAAGCTTTGTCTTCATATACAGCCAAAGCTGCCAGGCGGATTGCCAATCGTCCAAGTTCGAACGGATTGATCGCTACCGTAGCCTTCCAGGGACTTTTATCTTTGATCATTAAGTCCTTACTGGATGGATTGATATCAAAGCTGTAAACTCCAATCTGGCTGAGTTTTAATTCGTCGAGAGCCTGTACCACGCCTTTGGCTAATTCATCAAATGCCACCCAAAAAGCGCTAACGTCAGGATGTGTTTGGAGGGTGACCAGAGTCTGTTTGCGTGTATCTTCAATCAGGTCTTCGCTAAAGCTGCTAAACTGATCTATAATCTCAATATCTGGGTGATTAGAAGCAGCAATTTCCAGAACGCTGCGCCGGCGTTTTTGGATCTCCTCATTTTTTTGATACACTGCAACAATTTTTCCTGTACGGCGAATATCTTGAATCATAAGATCAGATAAGGCAGCACAGGAATCCAGATAATCCTGACTGATTCTGGGGCTCAATCCTTCCAAACCAGGCAGGAAGTTGTCATGCCTCAGAACCTTTATGCCCTTTTTAAGTGCGGTGTTGATACCCGGTAAAAGACGCTCATCATTACCTTGAGAAATATAAATGGCGTCCGGCTTTCGTTCAATGGCACGATCCAGGTCTGCAATCATTTGATCCGTGTCAAAATGCGCATCCCAACGTTCGTATTTCACACCCAATTCGTGCGCCATCGCTTCGATGCCTGAAACAAACTGGTGATCCCATTCGGAGGAAGTAAACTCCTGAAGAATAATAATTCGCACTTCACGTTTTTTGAAATTACCTGGAAGGACATCTGGAGTAACTGGCTGATGCCGTAAATAGACTTCCTGCAGTAAACGCGTTTTTCCCAGACCGCCGCTGGCTTGAACACAAACAGCTCTCCGGGTGTGTTCTTCATTAATAATTTCACTGATTTCATCTAAAATTTTCGTGCGACT
>Ga0268298_10000950_pt1 | contig 35860 bp, 24 predicted proteins | sample WWTPWeurt_MetaG_FD_194462 | JGI IMG/M metagenome (GOLD analysis project Ga0268298, IMG submission 194462) | Activated sludge microbial communities from WWTP in Nijmegen, Gelderland, Netherland - WWTP Weurt | ecosystem: Engineered > WWTP > Aerobic digester > Activated sludge | place...
CGGTCTTTCCGGTTCCAGGCCCTAACGCAATGACGTCAATTCCTACTCGACTGTCTGCGGAGAAAGCCGCATCCGCCACCGCGTCCAACAACAAACCTCTGTGCAGGTCGTCGAGTTCAGGAGTCTCCGACAGTTTGACCCACAAAAAAGCGGACTCTTCATCAGTGAACAGACAACGAAAGGGAAGCTTCCCTGTCCGGGAAGCCATCAGACGATCCAACTCGATCCAGGCTTGCGTCGGATCGGCGTCTTGGATGCGGCAATTCATGTCCCAATGGGGGTCCCGATCTGCCTCTTTCCAGGGTATGTCGGCATACTCCAGTTCCAGCTGAACCACGTCGAGAAGTCGCAACAATACGTGTTGAGCAGGAGGTGTTTTCCCTTCTTCAACACTGCGAATGGTGGCTGTTGGCAACTGCGCCAGCTCGGCGACCCGTTCGACAGTCAGTCCTGCCGCCAAACGTCTGTCTGCAATGAGAGATCCGAATGCTTCAATCTGGGTAACTTGGATTTCTTGTTGGTCCGGCTCGCGGCTTTGGGGTTCTGAGCGGTATGCAGCCAGGAACCCCCGAAGCGTCATCGCAGTCATGTCCAACTTGTCTCGTTCTTCAAGCGGACGGGTTTCGATGGCCTGGTCAAGTGTCGCAATCGCGATTTCAAGGGCTTCAATTTCCCAAGTGCTGTTTGATTGGTTGGACATAAATAACTCCCAAAGCCGCCTGAAGACCCAAGTCGCCTCGTCTGTCGTTTGGAAACGAGAAAAACCGGAAAGCCGACCACCGCCTCTCTAGCATGGAAACCTCTCTCGCGGAATGGTTTTTTGGCTCAAACCAGGAACGGTCTGGCTCCCCTGACTGCCTCTGGATTGAGTAGTCACATTCGTTGCTGGTCAACGACAAGGGATTCCTGATAGACTTTCTCACATGTCCTTCGTGTCTCTTTTTCCAAAAGGGGAAGCCCTACAAAAAACGGAATCCTCGTGGACTCCGTTCGACAAACAGGGGTCTGTGTTGGTTGCGCCTCTCCTTGTGGAGTTGGGGGTTCGACATGGATTTTCTACTCGCGTTGGTGGAGTCTCGACTGGACGGTTCTCTTCCCTGAATCTGGGAAGAAATTGGGGGGACAACACAGAGTATGTGAAACAGAACCTGGAAAGAGTCGCGCATCTTGGGGGCTTTTCTGCAAACCTTCTGTCCCAAGTCCGCCAAGTTCATGGAACAGACATCGTGCAGATTGAGACTCCAGAGTCTTTCGCGCGCGAAGCAGACGGACTCGTGACCCAGAAATCACTTCCGCTAGGAGTGTTGTCTGCGGATTGTGTTCCTCTTCTTCTTTCGGATGGACAGGGGCGGGTTGCAGCGGTTCATGCGGGATGGCGTGGTTCCGTCGCAGGAATCGCCAAAGGAGCTGTTTCTGAACTGACAAATTTGGGCGCAGACGTGCGGAACATCCGTGCGGTTTTGGGTCCATCCATAGGCCCCTGTTGTTTTCAGGTACAGCAGGATGTGGCTTCTCTGTTCGCATCGCAAAATCCCCGCGTAGTTCTGTCCAGAAACGGGCATACTTATGTGGACCTGTGGAAATTCAATCAGGAGCTTCTTTTGGAAGCAGGACTTTCTGTGCAACATGTCGCGGCAAAGCCGTTGTGTACGTGTTGCGAATCGGAACTCCTTTACTCTTTTCGCCGAGATGGAACCGGAATCGGTCAACACTTGGCATTCATTGTCGGAGGTGACACTTGACAAGCGCGACCAGCACGACGAATGCGCCAAGCGCAAAAACGCCCCGTCCTGTAAACAGACGGATGATCTGGGGTCTTGTGGCCGTGTGTGTTTTTTTAGGGGGGCCGCTGGCTGCGTATCTGTATCACCGACATGCGCTTCGCAGCGTGGCTGAACAAGCCGATAGGGGTCTTCTGGCCACGCGCGCCCGAGGGTTCCTGTTGGAGGCCTCCCTTGCGACGCGATACGGGCATTACACGATGGCTTTTGAACGGACGGGCCGTGCTCAGGAATCGGCGACTCGGTTGGGTCAGCCGATGGAGCGCGAGTTTGCGAGCGTGAGGCAGGCGCTGTTCGAGAAACGGTCTGATCAGGAAGTGGTGGTGTTGCTGTTGCAGCTTGCGGATCAATTGGAGCGACCTCTGCCGCTGGGTCAGCCGGACCCGCAGCGAAAAACTCCGCAGAGCACGCTTGAGCAGTTGGGTCTTGTCCCCGCAGCGAGTGCCGCCGCCCCGAATCCGGCACCGACACCGGCAGGTGTTGCTCCGCCAACCCCGACTCGGCCAGCCCCGGCACCCACCACGTTGGCCCCATCTGCCCCGGCTCCATCCACTCCAAACAGCGCGGTGCCGAAGACCGCTGTGCCACCTGCACCCACCACGTCTTCTGCTGTATCCCCTGCGCCTACTTTAGGGGCACCCTCCACACCTGTTGCGCAGGCTGTCGCGACGGACGTGCCTGCTTTGCCGAAACTCGGGCAAAGTCCCGAGGCCTCGTTCGAGGCAGGACGGCAGGCGCTCGGGCAAGCCAAACTCCTTTTTTTGGCTGGCAAAGGTTCGACCTCGGCAACGGAGGCATTGGCTCGGGCCCAGGTGCTTCTGGATGAAAGCGGAAAAAATGCTGCGCACGAATCGATTTCGGCGGCGATTGCTTCGTTGCGAGCCGGCGATGAAAAGCAGGCTCAAGCGTCGATTGACACGGCCTTGGCGAAACTGCGATAGGGAAGGAAACTGGATGCTGCGCTGCTCCGTACTGCGCGAAATCACAGCGGAATGTTGCCGTGCTTTTTGGGCGGATTTTGCTGCCGTTTGTTGCGCAGCATCCGAAACGCGGTGATGACTTTGTGGCGCGTGTGTCTGGGAACGATCACCTCGTCGATGTATCCGAGGGAGGCTGCCGAATAGGGGTTCGCAAACTTCTCGCGGTATTCGTGGACATAGGTGCTGCGAACAGAGTCCGGGTCTTGCGCGTGAGCCAGTTGTTCGCGGTAAATGATGTTGACTGCGCCCTCGGGGCCCATCACGGCAATTTCCGCCGTCGGGAAAGCGAAATTGATGTCGGCCCGAACGTGTTTGGATGCCATCACGTCATACGCACCCCCGTAGGCCTTGCGGGTAATCAAAGTGACTTTGGGAACGGTCGCCTCGACGAATGCGTACAGGAGTTTGGCCCCGTGGCGAATGATTCCGCCGTGCTCTTGGTCTTTCCCAGGCATGAAACCGGGCACATCGACCAGGGTGAAAAGCGGAATGTTGAACGCATCGCAAAAACGGACAAACCGAGCGGCTTTTACTGACGCTGCGATGTCTAGCACTCCCGCAAGGACGGCGGGCTGATTCGCGACGATTCCAACCGACCGACCATCCAAACGAGCAAAACCCACGACGATGTTTTGTGCGTGTTCGGGCTGGATTTCCAGGAAACGTCCGTCGTCGATGATGCGACGGATGAGTTCTTTGATGTCATACGCACGGGTGGCTTCGACGGGAACCAGTTGATCGAGCAGGGCGTCTTCTCGTTGGGCGGGGTCGGTACAAGCCAGGACGGGCGGGTCCTCGGCGTTGTTTTGGGGCAAATACGACAAAAGCTCTCGCAGGGTCGCAAGCGCCGTTTTTTCGTCGGGACAACGCAAATGGGCCACACCCGACCGGGCCGCGTGCGCCACAGAACCACCCAAGTCCTCTTTGGTGACCTCCTCGTGGGTGACCGCTTTCACGACATCGGGACCGGTGATGAACATGTAGCTGGTTTTGTCCACCATCGCGATGAAGTCCGTCATCGCGGGTGAATACACTGCGCCGCCGGCACAAGGCCCGAGAATCAGCGAGAGCTGCGGAATCACTCCCGAAGCCAAGACATTGCGCGTAAAAATCTCGGCGTAGCCCGCCAAGGATTCGACGCCTTCCTGAATGCGCGCACCGCCGGAATCATTCAGCCCGATGACCGGCGCGCCCACTCGCATTGCCAAATCCATCACCTTGCAGATTTTCTGCGCGTAAGCCCCCGACAGCGACCCACCGAACACAGTAAAGTCCTGCGCGAACAGGAAAACTTGGCGTCCTCCGACGAGCCCGTAGCCCGTGACCACGCCGTCACCCAGGATCTTTTGGTCCGCCATCCCGAAATCGGTGCAACGGTGCGTGACAAATTTGTCGAGTTCGACGAACGAATCCTTGTCGCAAAACAGCTCGATGCGTTGGCGGGCGGTCAGTTTTCCGGCTTCGTGTTGGCGCTTGATGCGCGATGCTCCTCCGCCGGACAGAGCCTCTTGTTCTTTGGCTTGCAACACGTCAAGCGGCTTTTGGGGTTCGGTGCGTGGGGAAGGGACGGTTTCCTGTTTCTGTGTGGTGCTCATGAGAGGGCAAGACCATATCCCAAAACGGAAGGCGAAGAAACGGGACACAGACCGCGCCGGAGCGTGATAGGAAGTGTTCATGCGAGTTCCGTCTTCTCTTGTGTGTTTGGCTCGTCTTGTCTGTTTTGGGTAGGGTGTGGGCTGGTGTGTGTATCCCGCGTGGGTTTCCGCACAGAGTGGGCCAGGGGCTGCGACGGCAGCGGAAAACACGCTTCGCATCCAGGCGGCGCAAAGCACGCTCACCTACCGAATGGTTCACAAGTTGCACAAGTTCGCGGGCGTGTCGCGCCAAGTCGAGGGCATGGCACGGTTTCTTCCCGATGGAAAAGTGCAGGTGATGGTGCGCGCACCCGTGGAGTCCTTCGATTCCCAGAATGCAAGCCGGGACGCACACATGAAGGAAGTCGTCGAGGCGGCGCGCCATCCGATGGTTGTGCTCAAGGCAGTGGGGGATGTGAAAGTGCCAGCCTCGTTTCCAACGACGATGGAGCAGGCTTTCACAGCAGAGATTCTGTTTCACGGTGTGAAAAAGACGATGCCTGTGCCGGTGAAGTTCACGTTCGACAGCGCGACAAAAGTGGCGGCGTCGGCGCAGTTCGTGCTGAGCCTGACCGAGTTCAAGTTGGAAAGACCGAGCTTGATGTTTGTGAAAGTGGACGACGCGCTGCAAGTTGATGTGTCGCTTCAATTCGGAAACTGACGCGGACTCTGTTTCGACCGGGGTCGTGAGCGGGTTTTGCGACTTTTTTCGTCCCGGTTTTCTTTGTTGAGACGACGACTCAAACCATTGTATAGCTTCCGCCGATGCTGGCTGTTGGGAAGGAGTCGCGTTCGATGTCGAGGAAAAAGATCGTTGTCGTTTCTTGTTTGGGAGCCGCTGGTCTGGCGACGCTGTTGGGAAGTTGCACAGACTATTTGACGGCGCAAACTCCCGAACCGGAGGGTCCGCTGCGGGTGACGAAAATGACGTTGCTCGACAAGGTTTCACGAGATTCGGCGGTGTTCACAGACACGAGTTTGCCGGACTGTGCGCAGTACAACGCGGACTTCTGCGGTCAGGAGGAGAACCGTGGCAACGACGCCTGTCGCGTTTGTTACAACGACGTGTTCAAAGACAAGTACTCGGTGAAAAAAAGCCCTCCTACCCCAGATTCGGCGACGGATTTGCGGGTGGTGTTCAACAAGATTCCGCGAAAGTGGAATGGCAATGATGTCAATCCCGACAACGTACCCGACGAGGCGCTTCGGCTTCAGTGTGATGGGACGTGCGTCGGGATTCCGGCCTACAAAAGGCTTCTCGACGTTTCCGGGTCGTCGCTGAGTTTTGATCCAACCGAGATTCCGTACGGACCGTCCTTGCGCATCGCCGTGAACAGAGACGCCGATCCGAGAGCGGGGCTCGAACCTTCCGCAAAGTATTCGGTGTATTTGGATGTGGGTTTTGCCGACCGGGCGGGCAATGCACTGGATTGGAAGGCAGCGACGCCGTTTTTGCAGTTTTCGACGGAACCCCTCAAAGTCTTGCAAATGGGACGCGGGGACGGAAAAGCGGACCCGTGGGTGTATGCGTCGAACAAGTACGGAGATGGGTCGGCGCAAAACCCGTACAGCGTCGCCGATTTGGCTCGGAACAGCGCGATTGTGCTCAAACTGAACGCGGCGGTGTCGCCTGAACCGCTCGTGACTGCATCGATCGTCGGCACAGCGAAAAGCGCCACGGGAACTTCACAGACGGTGAATGTACTCGTGGGTACGAACGTGTGGGGAACAGAAGCCGATGGGTCGCTTTCCAGGAAGGATGCGGCGTGTGTGCAGCAAAACCAACGTCTGTTGGCCTTTTGGCCGGATACGCCCGATGGGCGCTGGCCGCAAGATGCCGTGGAAGTGAGCTTTTCTGTGCCGGAAGGCATTGTGAAGGATGTTGCGCAAAAGGCAGGTTTTCCGACGGGAATGCACGCGCTTGATCGGTCGGTGGCGGTGCGGGCCCGGTTTTCCGACAAAGACGCAGACAGCAAGTACACGGGGTTGTCCACGACCAGGGCAAAAGTCGGGGCGGGCCAATGCGCTCCGTTCGGAAGCGGGGACATGGCGGCAAGCGATATGGGGACGAAGGACCTGTAGCCAAGGACCTAAAAAGAGGCGATGAACACCATGAAACGGAACAAACACACGCGCCGTCTGCGTTTTCGCTTGCCACTGTCGGTAGTTTTGACCGGAGCGGCGGGTCTTTCGCTCGCGCCTGCGCTCGTGCAAGCCCAGTTGCAACTCGGGCAAATTCAAGGCCGCGTTACGAGTGAAGAGGACAAAAAACCACTGGCCGGTGTGACGATTGTCGTGACCGGCCCGGCGCTGCAAGGCGAGCAGACCGAAGTCACAGACAAGTCGGGGAATTATCTGATCACGCAGCTTCCGCCGGGTGATGGCTACGTCGTTCGCTTCTACTTTGGGGAGGCGGTTGTTGAGCGTCCGAACGTGCGCATTTCGCAAAGCAAGACCCTGCGCGTCAACGCCACGATCTCGACCCAGCAGGGCAAGACCGTTCGTGTTGTGAAGGAGCGTGCACCGGCTGTCGATATGGTCACGGCGAACACCGGCGTCGAAATCAACCAGGAAATTTTGCAAAACACGGCGGTGCGCGGGCGAACATTCGAGTCTGTCATGAGCTTGGCACCGGGGTCGGCAGATGTGGCCCCAAGAGCGCAAGCGGGCGGGGACGTGGGGGTGAGCTTTGCCGGGGGGACAGGCAACGAAAACTCGGTGCTCGTCGATGGTCTGAACACGACGGATTTGAGTACAGGTGTCGTCGCGACGCAGCTTCACCAATACTTCATCAAGGACCTGAACGTCATTACGGGCGGATACCAAGCTGAGTATGGGCGGGCGACGGGCGGTGTGGTGTCCATCATCACGAAAACGGGCTCCAATGAGTTTCACGGCGGGGTGTTTGGTTCGTGGGCACCGTATCAAGCTCCGGCGGTGACAGTGGCACGGCTTGGCGAGGCGCTTGCGACGCGCAGCAGGCAGTTTCAGCAGTACGACTTTGGTTTTGAGTTGGGCGGGCCGATTGTGAAAGATCGGGTGTGGTTCTATGTCGGCTTCGCGCCTACGTTTACCATCAACCGCACCGAGCGCGCCGTTCGCACGCAAATTCGGTCGAACGAACGCCGCCCAGACGGTTCGTGGAAAGCAGAGGTCGATCGAGACTATCAGGACCCGGATTACCTGGCGTCGGACATCTTGTATGCGCCGCTGCGGCAAATTGCGCTGCGCACCGAGGAATTGCCCGACCAGACGCGAAACCTCGACGAGTTCTACCGGCTGTACAACTGGATTGCGAAGGTGCAATTCAACATCTCGCCGGACCACAACCTGACACTGGGTTACATCGGCGCACCTGAGTTCCGCAGCGAGTACGACAGCTATACGAGCGACACCGATGCGATGAAAATCGACCGCGCTCGCCAAGTTCACGACGCGACGGTGCGATATGTGGGCAAGCTGCTCGACCGCAAACTCCAGCTCGACGTGACATACGGCTATCACTACCAGGGGTTGCAAGAGCTGCCCAACGCGGAAAACCAGCAGTATTTCCGGTATCGGTCGCCGGCCAACGATGATTTGCGCGGCGATTTGGCGTTTTCGCTGGGTGATTTCGAGAACATCGGGCGCTGTCGCATCGAGCAGGACCCGACGACGCGCAAGACGTTGTGGAATCCGTGTCCGGTGACCTCGTATGTGAAAAATGGGTTTGGGCAGTACAAGCCGAATCAAGTGCTCCAGCGGCATCTTTTGCAGGCTTCGGCGACGTATTACGGCAAATGGCTGGGTTTGCACGCGCTCAAACTGGGTTTTGATTTCGAGAACAACCAAAGCGACAACACCCGCAAATACACAGGCGTCGATTTCGACCCGAACGACCCGAAGTCGGGGAGCTATCTCGGCAGGCTGGCCTACGAGACGGACGCCGCAGGAGTCGGTGTGCGCATTCGGCGGGGTTTTGGGACGTTCGAGCCCACAAATGCTTTTGGGGCAGAGGGCGTGCGGTGTGGGCAGAACAACGACCGGTATTGCTACAACTATTTCCGGGCTGTGACGGAGACGCGGAATTTTTCGCTCTATTTGCGGGACCAGTGGACGGTGCGAGATGTGGGCCTGACGGTCAATGCCGGGTTGCGCTGGGAGGCGCAAGAGATTTTCGGCGCAAATGGCCAAAAGCAAATCGGGCTGTATGACAACATCGCCCCGCGTTTGGGTGCCAGTTGGGACCCAAGTCGCACGGGCCGAGCCAAGGTGTACGCGCAGTACGGGCGTTTTTACCAATCCATCCCGATGGACATCAACGATCGGTCGTTTAGCGGCGAAGGTCTTTTGGTCGGCACATCGTTTGTGAAAGACTGCCCGAGAGAGCAGCTTTCTCCGTCGGGACAGCCGGTTCCGGTGGCGAAATCGGGGTCGGGTTCACCGTGTACGTTGTCTGATCCGCGCGTGGCCGGCAGCGGCGTGTATGCACCGGTTGCGCCGAAGCTCAAAGGGCAGTTTTTGGACGAAGTGGTGGGCGGCGCGCAAGTGGACGTAGGTTTCGATATCGTCGTGGGTGCGTACTACACCTACCGCTGGCTCGGAAGCATCGTCGAAGATTTGTCGGTGAACGGCGGAAATACGTACTTCATCGCGAATCCGGGTGCAGAGCCGGACCCGAAAGTTGCAGCGGATTTGCAAGCAGAGGCAGATCGGCTCAAGCGAGAGGCGGCTGCGGCACCGACGAATGCGCAGCTTGAAAAAGATGCGCAAGCGGCGCAAAACCGCGTGGATGTGTACAAGGCGCAGGCGCTGTTCCCGAAAGCAACGCGCGACTATCACGCGATGACGCTGACGTTACAAAAGAGGCTGTCCAATCGGTTTTCGATTCTGGCGAACTACACGTATTCGAGGCTGCTCGGAAATTATCCGGGGCCGTACAGTCCGTACAACAACCAGCTCGATCCGAACATCAGCGTGCAGTACGACATCATCGACCTGACGGTGAATCGGAACGGCCCGCTCAACAACGACCGACCGCACAATTTCAAGGTGACGGGTTTTTATCAGCAGCCGGTGTTTGGCGGGCAAGGCACCATCACGGCAAGCCTGACGTTTACGGCGATTTCGGGCCGTCCGATTCAGGCGTTGGGCCAACACAATGCGTACGGGGCGCGCAACACATTCATCCTTCCGTCTGGAAGTGCAGGGCGGACACCCACCATCACGCAGCTTGACGCACACCTGGCGTATGAGCACGCGCTGACCAAGGAAGTCAAGTTGTCCGTGTACGGGGATGTCATCAACGTGGCCAACCAGCGCGGCGTCATCAACGTGGACGACGAATACACGTATTCCGTCGTCAATCCCATCGCGGGTGGCAAAGTCGAGGATTTGCCGATGTTGCGGACGCTCGACGGGCAGAAGCCGATTTTGAACTCGAACTACGGGCAACCGACTGCCTTCCAAGCGCCGTTGTATGTGCGTTTTGGGGCGCGGTTGTTCTTCTGATGCGGTTTGGCGCAGGTTGCGCGGCCTTTTTTTCGCTCGCGGTCTCGTTCGCGTCATCGGCTGCGCCGGTTGAGCCGGTTGCGCCCAAACAGGCTGCGGTGGCAGTCGCGCCCGTCGCTTCCGTCGGGCCGGTCGAGTTCGATCCGGCGGGCCTGACGCCGTTTTTTGCGCAACCTCCGCTCGGCAAAGCGATTGAACGGCTGCGGTCGGGGGATGCGGTTGCGGCTCGGGACTTGGTGAGCGAGTACGTGCAGACGTGGCGCAAAGAACACAATGCACAAAAAAAAAGCACTTCCGGGAAGGCGACCGATTCGGCGATGGACGAGGCACTCGATGTGCGGGTGCGGTTTTTGCTCGCGCTGTCGCTGCTGAAAACAGCGCAAACGATGCCGGCAGGACCCGAGCGGTTCGCAACGGCGCAAGCTTCGGCGGTGCATTTTGCGGCGCTCGCGACCAGTTATCCGCTGCTGTTCGACTATCACGTTTTGTATCGAGCGGAGGCGTTGCTTTTGGCGGACAAACCGCTCGAAAGCCTGGTCGAGGTTGCGCGGATTCGGCCTGAATCGGTGTTGGACTGCGAAGCGCGTTTTTTGAAAGGACGAGGGTTCGTGGCCCGGGCCGTGGCTGAGCCTGCGCAAGCGAGGCATCTGCGGGAACAGGCTGTCGGTGCGTTGTCTGCGTATCTTTCGGCGTGTGGCGACGGGGGAAAGCACAAACTCGACGCGCAGGTTCGGTTGGCTGAGCAATTCGATGCGTTGGCTCGGCCCGCCGAGGCGTTGCAGTGGTGGCGGCGCATCTATTTGGAGTCACCGACGGAAGCTGCCGGAACGCTCGCGGCCAAGCGTTTGGAGCAACCCGGAGTCAAACAACCGCCTTTTTCTGCGTCGGAATTGCTCGGGCGAGCGCAAGTCTTGTTCGACAACATGCGCAACGCGGAAAGCGAGGCGGCGTTTCGTCTGGTGCTTGAACAGCCCGATTTGGATGGAAAACAAAAGTGCGAGGCGGCGTATCACCTGGCGCAAAGTGTGTTCAAACAACGCCAGCGCCCGCGTGCGGCCCCGCTTTTCGATCAGGCTGTGGTTGCATGTGCGCCTGGATCTGCGAAAAACGACGATTTGCACATCAAATCGCTGTATCAGGGCGCGCGGTGTCATGCGTCGGCGGGTCGTTTGCAAGTCGCGGCGGATTTGTTTGCAGTAGCCGAACGTGCGCATCCCACACACAGTTTTGCCGATGACGCACGTCTCCGGCAGGCCGAGATGTATCGGGATTTGGCCGACCGGTTGGTCAAAGACGGTCCCCAAAAAACGTGTGAGGCGGAACAGTGCCCGGATTACGAGAGCAAGGTCGAAGTGCTTTTGTCCGATTTGCCGACGACGTTTCCCGACGGAGATCGGCGCGCTGAGGCTCTGTGGCGGTTGGCGCTTCCGGCGCTGCAAAAAAACGACCTGCAAACCGCCCAAAAGTGGCTCAAAGAGGCGCTCGTGAAAATTCCTCGCGAGGTCGGTTGGGATCAAGAGGGCCGGACGCTGTATTGGCTGGGTCGGGTCGCGGAACTCAACGGGGAACGGGCGGCGGCACTTGAGCATTACCAAAACACTGCGCGGACGTATCCCCTGTCGTTTTATGCGCTGCTCGCGTTCGGCAGGCTGCGCGAGGGTTTTCCGGCGGAGTTTGACGCGCTGTTGCGTGAACTTTGGGCCGATTCTGCCGTCGAGAAACCGGCTTTCCCCGTATCGTTTTCCAAAAAACCGCTGTATGGGATGCCGGGTTTTTTGCGTGGTGTTGAACTGTTGCGGCTCGGTCTGGGCGCTGAAGCCAGGCGAGAGTTTGCGGCGGTGGGGCTTCTGGTTCCGCTGAAAAAGCGGGATGGAGCTTCGCCAAAACCAGACGATGCACAGACCGAGCGTTTGTGGCTTTCGTCGGTGCTGTATGAACGGGCGGGTGATTGGCACCGTTCTCACTTTGTTCCGCGCCATGTGCTGACCGATTGGCAAACACACCATCCGCAGGGGGTGTTTCGACCCGCGTGGCTTTTGGGGTATCCGCGAGGCTATTCCGAGCTTCTTACGCAAGCCGCTCAAACCAACGGTGTTCCGTCGGCACTGCAATTTGCGATTGTGCGAGAGGAGTCCGCATTCGATCCCCTGACGGAATCTTTCGCCAATGCGATCGGGCTGACCCAGATGATTCCTCCGACGGCAAAACGCTTTTCGGCGGGCTTGCCTTTTCATCGGGAGGTGCTGCGCGACCCGGCCATCAATGTGGCGATTGGCAGCCGTTTTTTGGGTTTTTTGTGGCAGACGATGAAGCAGAATCCGGCGCTCTCGGTGAGCGGCTACAACGCTGGGGAAGGTGCGGTGTTTCGTTGGCTGAGGAAATACGCGGACACAAAAGAGATTGACTTGTTTGTCGAGACGATTCCCTACGACGAGACGCGCGGCTACACCAAGCGGGTTTTGTCGAGTTATTTCGTGTATCGATGGCTGGAGCCGCAGCCCGACGGAACGCCGATGTCGTTTCGAGTGCCAGAGTTGATGTTTCGTTTGCCGCCGCCGCCACCGGTCAAGACCAAGCCCACGGCCACACCAAATCCGCCGCCTGCCGCGCCATAGCCACGAATCAGTTCAGGTAGATGCGGCCTCCGGCTTGGCCGCCGGAGTAGTGGCACAAGTTGCAGTCCACGCGCACGAACGTGTTGGAGTTCGGGTCCAAACCGACTTTCATCGTCATCGTTTGGACATTGGTTGCGCCGCTACAGTCTGCTCCACTGCTTTCGCACACTCGGGCGACGAGCGGTGCCACAAATTTGTTCGAGGAGTAGAAGTTGCCCACCGAATTGGGTCTCATGCGTCCGTTGGGTTGTACTTCCCCGTACCTATACGCACCCTTCGGGTCGTTTTGGCCATACAGGATTTCCACAATCATAGGAGGGCGCGTTTCCGTCGCGTTGCAGGCCGACGTTTTGGACCGGTAGACCGTTCCAGACACCTGCCACGGAGAGTTCAGAGCTTGTCCTCCTGCTCGGTGACATGCGCCGCACACTCGGCCCGGCAGCATCGTGGGTCCCGCTTTTTTCATCTCCTCGGAGGGTTCCTCTCCTGCGCAACTGACCTGCGCTTCCGGTGTAACGGTCAGCCCATCTTCGTTTGAGCATGCGCCGATTCCCAGGACCGACAGGCCCAAGCCCAATGCCAGCCTCAACAAGCGAGGCTCTCTACCACGATGCGAACTCATATTGACGGCTCCTTTCAAACATCAATTGGATGAATAGACGGTTCTTCGCCGCTCGCGTTGGGTCAGCCAAGACACGAGACCTGCACGGTCGGAAGGACCTTCGCGCCCGTTCGGTGTGACTTCTTGCGAGAGGCACTTGGCACGGCGGCGTCCACCCCAAACGCCCGCGCTCCCGTCGATAACTGACGCCAAGCCAGACAACTCGCGCGCAACACTTTGTCGTTTGTGCTTTGTGCAAGCGCCAACACCTTCGGTTTTCGCCCCCAAGTCATCTTATCTTCAAAGTCAGGGTCGCGAACAGAGCAAGCTTCGGTCGAATTCCGTCCCTTTTGTTTCGGGGGTTTCTTGGGTTCCTCGGGTGGGTTTGGGTTCGGGGGGCAGTGTTGGGGTAGGTGCGGCGGCGCTCTCGCGGTGCGACTTCGCAAGTGCGATGTGTGTTGCGTCGGTTTTTTTGAACGGATGTGCGGCCTTTGTTCGGTCCATACCGAGGTCTCTTTCGACGACAGCACGCTTGTTGGTTTGTTCGAGGGCCTTGCTGGGAGATTGGCATTTCTTTTGCTGGCCAGCGCACCATGAACCAAGAACATCCTTGTGCCCCTGCTGGTTTTTCCGCAAACCGAAATGTCCAAGCGGAACAATCTTCTTCACCTCGCCAAGGTCCTGCGATTGGACTCGATGCGATGGCCTTTGCCGTTCCGAGAGCCTACGTCGATCTGTGCGATTTGGCGGAAGCACGCGGTGTGCCCTCAACCAAATACACGCAAGGCCTTGGAGTCGTGCAGATGGCTGTGGCTCACCCCGATGAGGACCCTGTGACGCTGGCTACCGATGCTGCCCGTCGCTGTCTTCTTGCTGCCGGACGAGATCCCAGTCAGGTTGGACTTTGCATCGTCGGCACCGAGACCGCCGTCGATCATTCCAAGCCGGTTTCTTCCTATTTGCACGGTTTGCTCGGTTTGCCGTCCGCGTGTCGCGTGTTTGAGACCAAGCACGCTTGTTTCGGAGGAACTGCAGGTTTGCTCAATGCGGTGGATTGGCTGGCCTCTGGGTCTGCGCGAGGCCGCAGCGCGCTCATTGTTTGCACCGACATCGCGCGGTATTCCGTAGGTACTGCGGGCGAGCCGACACAAGGGGCCGGAGCGGTCGCGATGCTGGTCAGCGAATCGCCGCGTCTTCTTGAACTCGAGCCTGGCATCACGGGTTGTTTTTCGCAGGACGTACACGATTTTTGGCGGCCTCTCTATCGAAAGGATGCGCTGGTGGACGGCCAGTTTTCCGTGAAGTGCTATCTGGATGCGCTCGCGGGCGCGTATGCCGAGTGGCAGAGCCTCGACACATACAAGGAACCACTTGTACGTACTTGCTACCACGTGCCTTACGGTAAAATGGCCCGCAAAGCCCACCAACGTCGGTGTCAGCTCGATGGAATGTCGGAAGAAGCGGCGGATTCGAGCTTCGCGCTTCAGGTCGAACCGTCGCTCGCGCTTCCAGCGCAAGTCGGAAACATCTACACCGGCTCGCTTTATTTGGCGCTGCTGTCCTTGCTGCATCACCAAGTGAAGGATCTTCTGGGGCAACGAATCGGCTTGTTCAGTTACGGTTCCGGCTGTGCCGCTGAGTTTTTTGCCGGGCGAGTGATGCAGACCGCGCCCGAACAAATCGCCCGAGCCAACATCGAAACGACGTTGCGCAACCGGCAGCGTTTGTCCATTGCGGAATACGAAGAACTGCGTCGCAACGACGTTCACGTAGACCAGCGGCCTTCCGAGCAAACCGTCGCTGCGTCCTATGGTGCCGCGCTGTCTTCTGCGCGAAAGACGCCTCGATTTTCGGGCATCGATCCGCGAGAGCGCCGCGTCTACACCGTCGCGTGATCGTGTTCGCGGCACGACTGTTCTTCTGCAACACGTCTTCTTGGGTCGCGCGGCACTGAATCCCAAAAACACTGCAAGAAAACGGTCCGCACAGAAATTTTCCTTGGCACGCGAGCAAGCCCTGTGGTAGTTAGCCAATCCTCGCGCGCGTTTTTGGGTGCATAGCTCAGGTGGTTAGAGCGCAGCCCTGATAAGGCTGAGGTCCCTGGTTCGAATCCAGGTGCACCCACACTCAGTAGCCTTGTGTATCGAGGGGGAAGTTTGGCTGCTGTTTCTCCGTGGTTTTGGTCCGCTGCGTGTGTTTCCGCGTGCGGGTTCGCTTGCTCCGGGAGCTTGTTGGTTTCTCCGTCTCGCCGTTTTGCGCGGCACTGCTGGTTGCGGCTTTTTGCGCAGCCTCGCTGTCCGCGTCGTTTCGCGTGGCCAAGGTTTCTTTCGGCGGAAGTGCTGCGGTGTTCGGGTCTCCGGGTCTTGTGTGGGTCACATGCACATGCCTAGACACGAAAAGCGCGAGCAAAAACGCAACCGAAACAAACGCTATCCATTTGGCGACAGACCACTTCCGAGCCTGACCCGCCTCGAGCGCGTCTCGTCCCAAAATCGATGTCGCCGAGCCCAACGGATTGGACGTTCCGCTTGTGCTTATCACCGTAATCGGCGCTCCCACCACCGTCGGCGGTGCTTTCCCTGTCTTTCCGTCCGGTTCCGTTGGCAAAGACGCTTCCCAAGGCCCGCTGTGGGGTGAACCACTTGCGCCCGGCAAAAGCTGCAAGAGGATTTGCAGCGCAACCGCACAATTTGCCGGACGATCTTCGAGTGAAAGCGACAAGAACTGATTGAGCACTGCCTGAAGTTCCACTGGAAAAATCGCGTTTGGCAACAGTTCCGACAGTGGCTTTGGCGCAGACACCAATCGCGACATCACTGACGAGACTTCCGAGCGGCTCGTTTCACCCCACGGAAGTCGGCCCGTGAGCATTTCCGTCAAAATCACGCCGACTGCGAACACGTCCGACTGCGGCGTTGCCTCCTGGCCCTGGAGCGTCTCTGGCGCCATGTAGTGAGGCGTTCCCAGCGCCGTGTGCGTCGCCGTCAGTCGAGTCTTCCGTCCCAGCACCCGAGCAATCCCAAAGTCCAACACCTTCACGATCTCTTCCCCTCCCACCGCCAACCGCCGCCAAGCCACAAAAACATTCTCCGGCTTTACATCTCTATGGATGATTTGATGGGTGTGGGCGGCGGCTAGGGCTCGGAGGGCGGGGATGAGGAGTTCCATGGCGCGTGGGAAAGGCATCGGAGCTTCGCGCTGGATTACGCGGTCGAGGGTTTCTCCGTTGAGGAGTTCCATCGCGATGTAGCTTTGGCCGTCGGGGGTGTGGCCACTGTCAAAGATTGTGACGGCATTCGGATGATCCAAAGAACTGGCGATTTGCGCCTCTCTCTCGAAACGCTTGCGCATGTCGGGATTGAGCCGATGCTCTGCACGAAGCAACTTGAGGGCGATTTTTCGTCCCATTCCGGCTTGAGTGGCGACGTAGACCTCGCTCATGTGGCCGAAACCGAGCAACTCGCCAAGAACGTATTTCCCGCCAAAAATCGGCTGGTCATTCAGCAGCAATCCGCCATCTTTGGCGCAAAAATTGGCCTCGGTTTCAGTCGGCAAGTACACGCTGTGGCAACTCGGGCAGTATTTTCCCGACGTTGTCTGGGGTGCTTCGGTTGCCGTTGTCTTGGCGTGTCCCTGGGCGTTCGTCATTGGACCATCGGGTGAATCTCGGGCCCGTGGCATTTGCCACGATGAACGAAAACCGACTCTAACGATAGCAGCATCGGGCGGGCCACGGTTTTTCTCTCGAAAACAGAGGGAAAAACACACTGCGCGCCGGTGGGGGCGGACACGCAAAGTGCATTGACGCGAACAAGTTGAGTGAGCGTCGGCAAGCAGGCCATTTCATTGACCAATGCGCAAGTTTTTCCATTGAATCGAATCTATTGAATGGATTACATTCAAGCTATCGATTGGGTCGCACGAATGAACCGAAACGGAAGAACAACTGAGTCGAAGACACGAGGCGGTTCGCGCAGTGCGAGTCGAACGGGCGGTTCGGTTTTGGGGAAAAAGCCAGGGGGCGTGAGGGCGGCAAAGGTGAGGTCTTTGGCGGAAACGGCAACAAAGACGGGCGGTTCGGTTTTGGGGAAAAAGCCAGGGGGCGTGAGGGCGGCAAAGGTGAGGTCTTTGGCGGAAACGGCACCAAAGACGGGCGGTTCGGTTTTGGGGAAAAAGCCAGGCGGCGTGAGGGCGGCAAAAGAGACGGCAGGTGCGGAATCGCGAAGAAAATCGGGCGGCTTGGCACAGGCGAAAGGGGCGGGGGATTCTGTTGCCTCGCGGCGTGGTGTCAGGGAGGAATTCGGAGAGGACTTGCTGACGCAGCGGGACTCAGCGGCACCTTTCAAACGCAGCCGGAATGCACGGTCGGGCAAACAGCCTTCTCAAGGTTGCGCCCCGGCTCACTTGCTCGATTCGGAATTGGCGGCCTGGGAAGCCAAGCACACGGATGGGATGACGGTCGGGCAGGTGCTGTCGGCGTTCGCAGAACGCGGGATTCATTTGTCGGAGGCGACTTTTCGCAAATACGTGCAATTGGGTTTGCTTGGGCGAAGCCGGCGGGTGGGTCGCAAGGGGAAGCACCAAGGTTCTTTGGGGTTGTATCCAGCGACGACGGTGCGGCGGTTGAACACGATTCGGCAAATGCTCGCGGCGCATTACACGATCGAGGATATCCAGCGCTCGTTTTTGCGATTTTCCGACGAAATCGATGGCGTTCAGAGGACGCTTTCAAACCTGCTCGACGGTTTGGAACGCGAATTGGGCGATGGTCGTTTTGGGGCGGAACGGCGTCGAGCGATGTCGAAAGAAATTTCGGCTGTTCGCAAGCTGGCGGACGAAACGGTGCGGCGGATCGAAGCGGTCGAAAGAGAGCTTCTGTCTCCGCTCAAAAGAGCCGCGCGGCAACGGACATTCGGAGCAGGTGGCGGAAGCGACGATCTTTTGTGATTTCGGCTGGAAATCACCGACGGGAATTGAGGGAGACGTAGGATGCAAAACGAGAAACACATTTTGGATGAATTGCTGAAGGACGGAGCCCCTGCGGTCCAAGACGGACCGGAGGGAGAAACTCCGCAGGTGAGTCGCAAGGTGCGCAAGCACCACAAACGCTCGAGAAGCAAAACGATTGCGCCTCGACGGCTGACGAAGGAGGAATTGCGTGAAGCTGCGCTGCTTCCGATTGTTGTGGATGAAGACCGTCCCAGGACGAGAGCAGATTGTGCGGGCAGTGCGCGTCCGTGTCCGTGGGTCTCGTGCAAGCATCACCTGTTTCTCGACGTGAACCCGGCTTCGGGCAGCATCAAGCTGAATTTTCCTGACAAAGAACTTTCCGACATGTCCGAGACGTGTGCGCTGGATGTTGCGGATCGAGGCGGAACCACGCTCGAGGAAGTCGGTGTGATTTTGAACTTGACCCGTGAGCGGATTCGCCAAGTCGAAGTGCGGGGTCTGGCGAAACTTCTCGAAGTGAGCCCGGACGGAGACATCGGTAGGGACATGGGCAAAATCACGACGTAGCGTGCGCGGTTTGTGCGTGGTGGGGAATGGGGCGGATGCGCGGGGGAAGTAGGCAAAAAAAAGGGGGCGGCAAAGGGGCGGGGGTGGCGAAGAGGTTGGCTTTTTTGTGTTTCGTGAACGATGTCTGCGCTCACAAAAGGCGCTTGCCCTGATACCATGGCCCAAGCTTCCCGGCGTTTGCGCGTCGGTCTTCGGCGTGTGCCGGTAAGGTTCACCGATATGGCTTTTCAAAATCTCATCCGCTGGCTTCTTCCGAAAGACGACCGCTTTTTCTCGCTGCTTGAGGAACATGCGGGCGTGCTCGCTGAGGCAGCCAAGCAAATGTTGGATCTGCCGTCGTCAACACAACCGAGCGGCGATGCAGGCCAAGTTCAGATCATCCTCGAGAAAATTCACGCGCTGGAACACCGGGGCGACGACATCGTGCGGGCGATCATGTTGGCGCTCGACGAGACGTTCGTCACGCCGATTGATCGCGAGGATTTGCACTCGCTGGCAACGGCGCTGGATAACGTGCTGGATTATCTGTACAAAGCGGCGCAGTCGTTCGTTGCATTCGAGATGAACGGCTTGACGCAAGCGATGCGCGAAATGGTGCAGCTTTTGGCGGAATCCACGGCGGTGATCAAAGACACGCTGCCGTTTATTCGGGCCCACAAGTTGGAAAAGGTCGCGCCGGCTCGGTTGCAGGTTGTGTCGATGGAAAAGCGAGGCGACGCGATCTACCAAAACGAAATGGCGTCGCTGTTCAAAAACGCGCAGGTGGATGCAAAAGAGCTTTTGCGGCAGCAAACCGTGCTCGAAGCGTTGGAAGCGGCGCTCAACAGTTGCCAGGATGCAGTCGATGTGCTCGAAAACGTCGCCATCAAACATGCCTAGGAGCGTGTTGGAGTAATGCCGCTACTGCGCAAAAATCTCCGACGGCGCCTCGTCTTGTCCTCGGCCCAAAGGGCCGGGGACGAATACGTCCTCGTTCCTCCCTGCGACGTACCTACGGGTACGTCTCGGTCGTCGCTGTGGGCGTTTCGACGATTCGCTCGCGGAGCTTTTTTGCTCGTTTACGCGGCATTACTCCAACACGCTCCTTGCCCACCGACGCGGCGCGGCCTTTGCAACACAAGGAGCCGTTCCGCATGTTGACCCTGCTTGTGCTCGTCGTTTTGTTTGCGCTGATTTTCGATTACATCAACGGCTTTCATGATGCGGCGAACGCGATTGCGACGGTGGTTTCGACGGGCGTGTTGCCGGTGCGGACGGCGGTGCTGATGGCGGCGGCGCTCGATTTTGTGGGTGCGCTGACGGGCACGGCGGTGGCGAAAACGATTGCAAAAGACTTTGCAAGCCCCGAGGTGGTGAGCCAAGTGGTGGTGCTGTCGGCGCTTTCGGGAGCGTGTTTTTGGAATCTGTTTACGTGGTGGTTTGGGATTCCGTCTAGCTCGTCGCACGCACTCATCGGTTCACTCGCGGGGGCGGTGGTGGCAAAGGGCGGTTTTTCGGCGTTCAATTTCGTGACGTTGCAGCGGAAGGTGCTCGTTCCGCTGGTCACGTCTCCGGCGGCGGGTTTTGTGATTGCGCTGGCGCTGATGATTGGGCTGACTTGGCTGCTTCGTGGGGTGCGTGCAGCGACGGTGAATCGCAATTCGCGCCGCGCGCAGCTTTTGTCGGCCAGTTTGATGGCGTTTGCGCACGGTTCCAACGACGCGCAAAAGTCGATGGGCATCATCACGTTGGCGCTTCTGGCGTTTGTGGCGTCGGGTGATTCGCACCACTTGCCGACGTGGATGTTGCCAAAAGTTGTGGGAAGTCAGCAGGGGGTTCCGCTGTGGGTGATCATCGCTTGTGCAAGTGCGATGGCGTTGGGTACGGCGAACGGAGGCCAGCGGATCATCAAAACGATGGGGAGCAAGATCATTCGCATCGCGCCGATTCAGGGTTGCGTGGCGGAGACCGCGGGAGGGCTGACGATTCTGTTTGCGAGCTTTCTGGGGATTCCGGTTTCGACGACGCACTGCATTTCGGCCTCGATCATGGGAGTGGGGGCGGCGAAACGTCTGTCGGCGGTGCGCTGGGGAGTCGCGGGGAACATCGTGATCGCGTGGGTGCTGACAGTGCCGATTTCGGGGGCCGTGGCGTTCGGCATGTACCACATGCTGTCGAGGCTGCTGCACAGCTCCTAGCGCCTAGCACGGCGTTCACAGACGGAAACAGGGGTTGTCGGGCGGCTCAAGACGGCTGTTGAAACTGGAAACAGGCGTGCTGGGTGGCTTGGGACGGGTGTTTCGTGTTGAAACGGGCGTGCTGGGTGGCTTGGGACGGGTGTTTCGTGTTGAAACAAGCGTGCTGGGTGCCAAAGAACGGGTGTTTCGTGTTGAGACAGGGGAGGTGGGTGGCCCTGGACGGCTGGTGAGAATGGAAACAGGGGTGGTGGGTGGCCCTGGACGGCTGGTGAGAATGGAAACAGGGGTGGTGGGTGGCTGAGAACGGGTGTTTCGTGTTGAAACAGGCGGGTTGGGTGGGCCGGAAGGGTCGTTTCAACATGAAACGACCGATTTTTGAGTCTGGGTGCCTCTTTTGGCGACGTTTGGCGACTTTTGGCCCGGTCCTTGCAAATGTCTTGTCACCTCCGCCCTGGCATTCGGACCGGCGTGTGGGGGCGGGGAGCGGTCAGGGCTGCAAGTCGTACACTTCGGCTTCGGTTCCGCCGCGTGAGAAGCCCTTGTGTTTGCGCAGGGCGACGATGCGCCCGGACGGCGAAGCAACCCATGCGAGGGGTCTTTTTCCGGCGAGCAAAGTGAGTTTTCGTTCGGCGGGCCCGAGCTTGTCGCCTGTGCCGGCACCGGGGAGATTCACCAAGCAGAAATCCACTTCGTCTGGGTCGGCGCGCTTGCTTCGGACGGCTTCTTCGTTGACGGGATCGACCATGAGCGACAGAAGCAGAGCGTTTGCAGACAGACGCGCAAAACGAAGGGAAGTGGCGTCGTATTTGGCGGCGGGCCTGGGCAAGGACAGCAGGCCGCGGGTCTCGACGGGTCCATCGGGGAGCGCGCGGTCAAAGGCGGCGAGGTATTCGACTTTGTGTGTGCCCTCTTCGGCAACGACAGCCACGGAAGCGGTTTGGGCGGCGCGGGCACGTTTCACATCCAGGAGACCAGGCGGATCGGCAATGGGGCGCGTCGCTCGGATTTTGCCGGTGAGCACATCCAAAAAGGCCAAGTAGTCGGGTTGCCGCACATCTTTCTTTTTGTCGTAGGCACCGGTTTGCTTGACGGCCCAAGTGGCGTAGTCATCCAAAAAATAAAGCGGGAGCGCGTGACCGGCAGACGTGGTGATGAGGCCTTCCTCGTCGAGTTTGTAGGTGCGTTGGGCAAGGTGTTTTCCGGTGACGGAGGAAAAAGCGGAAAACTTGTATTCGCTGCTGAGCAAGCTGCGCGGATTGTCGGGCGTCTGTGGACCCGGTTTGGAAACGGTCAAAATGAGGGGCTGCCCATCGGTCGCGATGCCGGGCTGCGTGGCCGGTTGGAGGACGGCAATGTCCGTCGCGGGCCCAAAGGCCTGCGCAGCAGGAATGGGGGCTTTGGTTTTCAGGCTGTAGAGGGTGGCGGTGTGGGCACCCGTGGTTTCGAGGTCGCGCATGACGACGAGCACGCGATCATCGGACAAAAGAAAAAGCCGGCTGGTGTTGAGGGGCAGGTTCGACAAAAGCTCTTTGCCCTGGGGTTTTCCGGCGAGTTCTTGGGCGAGCGCGTCTTCTATAAACGGGACAAGCGGCGGCAGTGGAGGCGGCGGCGGTGGAACGGGCGGTGCGGCGGTCTTGCCTTTGGCACCTGCGCCTTTTGGGGCGGCGGGCGTGGGCGCGACGGGCGGGGCTTGAGGAGGCGGGGCCTGGGTTGCGGCGGGTTTGGGCAAAAGGCCTCGACCGGGCGGGAGGGCCACGGCGCGCAACGAGGCGAATTTCAACCCATCGGTGTTCACGTACAAAAAGACGGAACCGCGATCGGTCAGGGCCATCGCATCGTCCAAATAGCCTTTGTCGGGCTTGATGGTGAGAAGCGGTTTGGGAAACGAAGGGGCCTGCGCAAAACCGACAGCCGGGGAAAAAAGGCAGGCCGCACCGAGGGAAAAAAGCGAACCAAGGAACGTGTGTCGTTTTGTCATGGATAAGCCGTATGGCATGTGCTGTGGGCTGTCAATGCAAAGCATGGTTGAACGGCGTCGGCGTGGTGTGTTAACCCAGGCGGACATGGCGAAAAAGCACACGACCTTACACAAGAACGACGAAGCGAACCTGCGGCGCGAGCCGGCTCAGCACGACGAGCCTCGGCACTTGCCGGTGGGACAAAACGAAGGACTTTCTTTGCTTCTGCACAGGCTGCGCGCGGGTCGCGTGGTGCTGTGTACCGGAACTGTGTTCGCGCATCGCGGAGAGAGCGCGTCGTTTCGGGAACTTCTGCTGAGGCTTTTGGAGCAAGAACGGGCGGCGCTCGGGGGACCGGAAGAATGGGTGCAGGCGCGATCGCTTCTGGACAGTCAGCCGCTGCTTCTGGCGAGCGTGCTGCGGCAGCGGTTGCAAGACAGGCTGGGGCCGGCAATCGCTTTGGCGCTGTCGGCGGATGCCGATCAGGAACTGCTGGATTTGGTGGTGCGGTTGCCGTTTCGGGGGATTTTATCGACGGCGCTGGATCGGGGTTTGGCCGACGCCATCGCCCGAGCGAATCTGCCGGGCGGTCCGCCGTCTTTGGGCACGGCGGAACAGGCGGTCGAGCTTTTGCACAACCGCAGCCGGTTTTTTCTGCGGCTGTTTGGAGACGCGGAAAGCGGGCAGGGCCTTTTGTTTGGAGAGGCGGATGTGCAGCGGATGTTTGCGACAGAGCCTGTGCGGCAGGCACTGCGCGAATTGGCGCTGCGGCGATCGCTTTTGCTGGTGGGTTTCGATGTGCGAGACCCGGATTTGGCGATGACGGCGCGGCTTTTGTCGCTGGCGCAAACAACCGGGGAAGGACCGCAGCACTTTGCGCTTTTGCCGGGTTTGCCGGCGGCGCTGCGAGACGAACTTTCGCGCGCATACGGTGTGTTTGTGCTGTCAGAAATGGACGAGCGTGCGCTGTTTCAGACGCTCAAAGAATCGGCGGGCGAGGTGGGCAAAGAGATTTTGCCCGAAGACGACGATGTGGACGGGTGGCTGCGGATTCTTCAGCAAGAGCCGGAACACGAAGAAGCACGAGGGAAGTTGTCGTCGATTGTGGAAACACTGCGCTCGCAAGGCGAAACGGATCGGCTGATCGAGCTTCAGCTGTCTCGCATGGATGTCGAGCCGTCGCACAAAGCGCGGGCGGAGTGTTTGGGTTCGGTCGCAAAACTTCTGGAAACGGAAAAAGGCCAGATCGCCGAGGCGTTTCACGCCATTCTGGCAGCGTACAAAGAAGATCCGCAGACGGTGGGTTTCGACGAAGTGGAACGGCTGGCGGGTCAGGCGGGCCAGTGGGTCGAGCTGCTGACCGAGATGCGCGATTTTGTACCGAGGCGGCCCAAAGACGAACAGGCGGTTTTGTGGCTGAAAATCGCCAGGCTGTATGGCGACAAACTGAACCATTTGGAGTACGCGCTGGCGTCGCTGGGGGAAGCGCAGAAATTGGGCGTGCCGGATTCGGAACAGTCGCTGTTTTTGTCGCTGCGCGCGGATTTGTCTCGGCGAGCGCAAAGATGGAAAGATTTGGCCGAGACGCTGGGGCTTTTGGCCGGAGCGACGAGGGAAAAAGTTCGTCAGGTCGATTTGTATCTGGAACAGGGCGAGCTTTTCGAGTCGCGCCTGTCTGACGCGGCGGCTGCGATTGGCGCGTATGAAGCGGCCAGGAAAGCGGACCCGAAAAGCGGCGATGCGATTCTGGCGCTGGAACGGGCGCTCCGTCGGGCGGCGCGTTTTGTGGACCTGGTTGCGCTGCTGGATGAAAAAGCGGCGCTCTGCTTGGAACGAAACGACGCGGCGGGCGAACTCAAAGCGCGTCGAGAGGCTGCACTGCTGCACGCGGAACATGGAACGGATCGGAAGGCGACGATTTCGCGCTTTGAAGACGTGCGAAAGTTGGCGAAAGACGATTTGGAGGTGACTCGAGCGCTCGAGCGGCTCTATTCGACCGAAGGGAGCGTTTCGGAGGCGTATTTGCAAGTTCTGTCGGACTTGGCGTCGCTCGTGTCGAGCAACAAGGAAAAGCTGTCGCTGGTTCGGCGGCTCGCGGCGGAGTACGAAGAACTTCCGAATCGGCTGGAACAGGCAACGATGGCGCTCGAAAAAGTGCTGGAGCTTGACCCAAAAACAGAGGAAGCGTACCGGTCGCTGTGTCGGCTGTATCGGCAAGCGAAGGATTTTCCGAAACTCTGCGGAGTATACGAACGGCACATTTCCGTCGCAGAAAAAGGAAAAGCAGAGCTTTTTGCAGCACTCGCTCGAGTGTACGAAGTCGAGATTCCGGCGGGCGATGAAGAGCGGAAACGCGAGGAAGCGGGCCACGCGATTGCAACGTGGAAGAAGCTGCTCGACATCGAACCCGAGCATCCGGCGGCGATCGAGGCGCTCGGGCGGCTGCATCTGCTTTCGGGCGAACCGGCGGAAGCGGTGCGCTATTTGATCAAGCGTGTTCACCTGACCGACGACAAAGAACTCAAGGTTGCTTTGCTCGGCCAGGCGGCTCGAATTTGCTCGCAAACGCTTGGGGAACACACGGCGGCGGAAGAGCATTTGGTTCGGGCGCTCGAGATTGTGCCGGGGCATGTCGCTTCTCAGACGGCGCTCGGGGATTTGTATCGCAGCCGTGGGGAGCATTTGCGTGCGGCGAAGTTGTTTTCCGAGGCGTCGCAGAACAGCCAAAACCGCCTGGAAAAAGGCAAGTTGGCGGTGTCGGCGGCGCAGGACTATTTGCTGGCGGAAGACCGGGCGAAAGCGGGCGAACTCCTGCGAGAAGTGTTGTCGCAGGACCCGGAACAAGCAGACGCAGCACAGCTTCTTTCCGAGATGCTTTGGCAAGACGGTCGGGGCGAAGACGCGTTGCCGCTCATGGAAGTGCTTACGCGCAAAGAAGCGGAGCGCGGCGTATCGGTGGTTCGTCTGTGTCGGCTGGCGCAGGCGTGTTTGGCGACGGGTTTGCGCGACAAGGCGCGTCGTTCGTACCGGCGGGCGCTGGAATTGGAGCCAAAAGACCTGAGCGCGCTGCGGGGTCTTTTGCCGCTCCTCGTCGAAACCGGGCAATTTGTGGATGCGCGAAACGTCTGTGAAACGCTTCTTGCGGAACACAAGGAACTGCTCGGGCAAAGTGAGCTTTGCGATCTGTACGCTGCGCTCGGGCAGGCAGAGGCGGCGCTTGGGAATGCGGAAGCGGCGCTTTCTGCGCTGCGAAAAGTGCGCGAATTCGATCCGCTTCATCGTCAGGCGCTCGACCAGCTTCGTCGGATGGAGCAGCTGTCCGCACAAGAAAAACTGGAGGTTCGCGAGGCACTTTTGCGATCGCTCCTCGCTTTGTCGGGGGAACCAGGGACGACGGAAAAGCGGGTGGCGGTGCTGACGGAAATCGGCGATTTGCACATGGAAGCACTGCAACAGCCCAAAGAGGCCCTCGTCGCGTATCGAGAGGCGCTGTCGTTGGCACCGAAATCCGTCGGAATTTCACACAAACTCTTGTCGGTTTTCACCGATCAGAAGATGTGGACCGAGGCTGCGGATCTTTTGCAGGAACTTGCGGCGGCGGAAGCGAACGAACGCAGGCGGGCGCGATACAAACAAACGGCGGCGTTTATCACGCGGGATCATTTGAAAGAACCGCGTCGTGCGCTGCGCCTGTTGTGGAGCTCATTCGACGACGATCCAACGCTCACGAAGAGTTTGGAATCGGCGGAGGCGCTGGCTGGCCAGATGGGCGATCCGGCGGAGCTTGTGCGGGCGCTTCAGCGTCGCATCAAAATCATGGGCAGCGAGGCGTCGGACACGCCGAAGCAACGGGCCGAGCGGTTGCGTTTGTGGACGGAGGTCGCGCGGGTTTGCATTCAGGACTTGCGCGATCTGAAAACCGGCATGTCGGCATTTGAAGTCACGTTGGCGCTCGATCCGCAAAACCTGGATCGGCATCGGCAAATGGCCGCGATTTACACTTCGGCGGGCGACGACAAACTCGACAAAGCCATCGCGGAACACCACGTGATTTTGCGTGCGAGCAAAGGGGAGCTTTCGTCCTACAAAGCACTCGGGGAACTGTATGGAAAAACCGGGCAGCGCGAACGGCAGGCTCAGGTTGCGTATGTTTTGTCGCTTTTGCGGCAAGCCAGCGCCGAGGATCTGGCGCTTGCCGAGGAATTGAAAAACCGCCCGGTTGTGCTCGCGCGGCGTCGATTGAATCGCGATTTGTGGCGGCTTCTGGCGCATCCCGACGAGGATTCGCGCTTGTCGGCGCTCTTGACCTTGCTGTGGCCCGCGCTCGTGAAAAGCCATGCGCGACCGTGGGCCGAGCAGCCGTTTGATCGGCAAAGTCGCGTCGAGCCGAGCGCGCATCTTTTGTATTTGAAGGCGCTTCGGTACGCCTTCGAGATGACGGAAAGTCCGTTGCCCGAGCTGTTCCCGCGTCCGACGGCACGCGAGATGGCGGAGCAGGCCTTCCTGATTTCGATTGCGCGCGACGAAACAGGTCATCCGACGATTTGTGCCGAGCTTGGTCCGCCGCTGCTCGATCCGAGTCGGCCCGAACGGGAAATTCTGTACGAAGTCGGGAAAATGGCGGCGTTGCTCCGTCCCGAGCGCGCGGTCCGTTCTGTGCTGGGCGACGAACAGGAACTGGCGCACATGTTGGAAGCGGCGTTTGTGCTTGCGCAGCAGGAAACCAGCCAAACGACGCCTCCGGCTTCGGCACAAGTGCTCGAACTTGCGCGTTCGCTGCGGGCCGCGTTGCCAAAGACTGCGATCGAACAAGTCTGCCGCGTGAGTCGGTCGCTTTTGGAGGGCGACCACAAGCCGCAGGCCTTGGCGACGACGTGGCTTTCGGCGAGCGAGCTTTCGACGGTGCGGGCGGGTCTGCTGCTGTGCTCCGACTTGGAAACGGCGGCGCAACTTCTGGCGACCGATCCGCCGGGCCTGACGCTGCTTTCGCCGAAACAGCGGCTCTTGGATGTTCTGTACTTTTCGGTCAGCGAAGAACTGTTTTCGATCCGCCAATTCTTGGGGTTGTAGCGTCCGGCCCGCAGGTCTGCCGGGTGCCGTTTCTCTCCGATTCTGCTTCTCCGATTCCCCAAAACGTGGGCCTTTATGTCTGGCCCCCTTCGTTGCCCCAAGCCGGTATACTCTTTCAACATGGACTCGGATGAGCAGGATCGCTCGTCACGGTCGGGGAGACCGCAGCTTCGTTTGGTTCCCCCCGAGCCTACGGAAGCAACCGGAGAAGTTTCCGGCTTGGTGCCGGTTTCTGACAAAAGTGCTTCGTCGTCGAAAATCCGGGCTTTGTCGGCCACGCCTTCCGTCCCGTCCCTGCGCGATTTGTACGTGTTCGGGGCCAAAATGCTGCTGGATCAACCGGCGGCGTGTCGGACGGGCTACCGCCTGTTTTGGGTCTACGGGCGCGATGTGGGTTGGATCGACCTGGAAGCGTCATCGGCGGTGTATGCGGTGCTTGGGTGGCACGAAAACTGTGATTTGGTTCTGCCCAAACTGCCGAGCATCACGAACCGGCATCTTTTGGCGAGTTGCGCGATGCTCGCGGACAAAACGCCGGCTTTGCGGCTGCTCGATTTGCACACGAATCAGCCGTTCACCATTGAGGGTGCGCCTCGGCAGTCCATCGGGGTGAGCGGGCCGCTGCTGGTTGGGCTCGGCGAATGCGCCATCGGTTGCGTGCCATTGCCCGAGTTTTTGCAACAGCGGGGTCGTTTGGCCGACGCGGTGGAGTTGCCCAACTACGACTTTCTGGAAGCCGAACAGCCGCCGCAGCATTCGTTGCGGATGCAGCGGAGGACGCACATCACGCTTCTGCCGCGTTCTCAGCGCGTCGAAGAACTCGCGTCCATGCCTGCTGTGCCTGCTGTGCCTGCCGGGCGCGCTCGCTTGACCCTGCGCCGCCAGGCCAAGGCCGTGTCGGTCGAATTTTCCGAGGCTGATTTGTATGCCGGCGTGATCATCGGTCGTTCCGAAACGTGCATGGACCGTGGCTTGCGGCAGGTGTTGTCCGGGCAAATCTCGCGCCTCCACTTGTTGCTGATGGCGGAACGGGACCGTGTGTTTGCGATGGATTTGTGCAGCACAAACGGAACCTGGCAGCACGGCCAGCGAGTGCGTCGCGTCGAATTGCCCGATCAGGGCACGCAGCTTCTTTTGTCCGGCAACGATTCCAAGGTCGAGCTGACTTGGCATCCTCGCTTGCCCGCGATTCGTTCGACCAAACTCGAAAATCCGCGCCAAGACCCGAATCGATAAAACCCCCCACTCCGAAAGCAAAACGAATGAGCTATTCCGCCGCCCTCGACCGTGCGCTCGTGTTTTCCGCTTCTGCGCATCGCAACCAGGCGCGCAAAGGCACCGACATTCCCTACATCATCCATCCCGTTCACGTTGCGATGATTCTTTTGCGGCACGACTTTCCCGAAGAAGTCATTTTGGCTGCGGTGCTGCACGATGTTGTCGAAGACACCGACAAAACCGTCGAAGACATCGCCGCGCATTTTGGAGAAAACGTCGCGCGTCTGGTCGATGCCGTGTCCGAACGCAAAACGCACGGCGGACAGAAGCTGCCCTGGCGCAAACGAAAAGAAGCGCAACTTGAGCGGTTGGAACACGCCGACCGAGACATCGCCGCGCTGAAAGCCGCAGACGCGCTCCACAATTTGCGGTCCACGCTCGCGGATTTTGATCGGGTGGGCCACGAAGTTTGGCAGCGATTCCGGGGTTCTTCGGGGGACCACCATTGGTATTACACGTCGCTCGTGAAGCTCACGCAGTCGAAACTTGGCGACCATTCGCTTGTGCAGGAACTTTCGCGGGCGCTCGCCGAGCTGTCCGAAAAATTGCACGCCTCCTGATCTTTCCGACGGACGCACGCGCCGGGCCAAACCCACTGCGCAGCCGCGATATCATCAAGTGTTTTCGCAACCTGGAGGGACATGACATGGCGGACAGAGCAGCGCTGAGGGCAATCATGGAACAGATCGCGGCGGGGCGGACCTCGAACCTTCCGTGCCCGTTTTGCCAAAAAGACAAACTGAAAAAGGGAATGGGCGACTACGGACCGATTTACGAGTGCCCGACGTGCAAAAACTTCATCGAAGCGCCGATGGAGGAATGAAACCGAGTCCCCTAGAACACTTCCGCAAACCAAGCCCGCATTCGTTTCCACACCCCGCGCCGTTCGCTTTTGGAAAGATGCAAGTCGTCGTGGCGACGCGCTCCGTGCAGCACCAGGCCGACTGCCGTCGCATAAATCGGCGACTTCACCACGTCCGACAAACCGCCGATGCCTTGCGGCATGCCTCGCCGCACCGGCATGTCGAGCACGCCCTCGGCCAATTCCGGCAGACCTTGCAGGAGCGTTGAACCGCCGGTCACGACCATGCCGGACGCCAGGGTGTCCAAAAAGCCGCAGCGTTCCAGTTCTTCGCGCACGAGCGAAAAAATCTCGTCCACGCGCGGCTGGAGAATCTCGGACAGCATCGTTCTTGGCATCACGCGCGGCGGACGGCCACCGACCGATGGGACTTCGATGGTTTCTTCTTCTCGCACAAGGCCGGTCAGCGCGCAGCCGTGCCGATGTTTCAGCCGTTCTGCTTCGCTCATCGGCGTGCGCAAACCCACCGCGATGTCGTTCGTCAGTTGGTGCCCGCCAATCGGCAGGACGATCGTATGCACCAGCGCGCCTTCCGAGAACACCACCAAATCGCTGGTCCCGCCGCCGATGTCGAGCAGTGCCACGCCCAGCTCTTTTTCATCCGCGTGCAGCACCGCTTCTGCCGTCGCGTAAGGTTCCAGCACCAAGTCCTGCACTTCCAAACCGCAGCGCGTGCAGCATTTGATGATGTTTTGCGCCGAAGCTGTCGCCGCCGTGACGATGTGAACGCGCGCCTCCAGACGGACGCCGGTCATTCCGAGCGGCTCTTTGATGCCGTCTTGTTGATCGATCGAATACTCGCGCGGCACGACGTGCAGAATCTCGCGGTCTTGCGGAATGCTCACCGCCTTGGCGGCTTCGATGACGCGCTCGATGTCGCCCGGGCGGACCTCCCGATCGCGAATCGCGACGACGCCTTCGGAATGAAACGCCTTGATGTGCGCCCCGGCAATCCCGACCGACACCTGCGTGATGTCCACGCCCGCCATGTGTTCGGCTTCTTCGACCGCTTTTCCGATGGCGGCGACGGTCGAATCGATGTTGACGACAACGCCTTTCTTGAGCCCGCTGCACGGTTGCGTGCCGACGCCGATGATGTCGATGCCGTCCTCGGTGATTTCCCCGACCAGACACGCCACCTTTGTGGTGCCGATGTCGAGCCCTACGATGATTTCCTCGCGCTTTGCCATGTGCCAGAGGGCCTAGCTTGCCAAGGTCTTGTGCGACAAGCGAATTTTTCGCTGCTCTGGAATTGGGTTCTGCGAAGAAAACGCTTCTATGAAGGAGAGCGCGGTGCCAGCCGGGCCGCAAGCTCTTGCAGCTTTTTCAGCGCCAGCCGACGCAGCCGTTCTTCCATCGGCGGCACGTCTTCGTGACGCTTGAGCCAAAAGAACAGCGCCAGATCCACGCGCTCCGACACCGTTAGAAGCTGCACTTTGGGCGCGGGCTCCGCCAAACCGTCGCCCACCACGCTCAACGTTTCGGTTTCCAGAAAATGCGAAAGCTCTTCGATGTTGAGCAGCGCCGAGGCCGACAGCCGCACTTCGCCCCGCACGCCGCGTTCCGTCGTCAAGTTCACGAGCTTCGCCGCCACGAGGTCCACATTCGGGGAAATCAGCAGGCCCCCATCGGCCATCCTCAGGCGCGTCGAGCGCATCCCAATCTCCAACACTTCCCCGACTTCGCCTGTGGGCAGCCGGATGCGGTCGCCTGTGCGAAACGGATGATCGATCGCGAGCACGAGCCCCGCGATGATGTTCGACAACGCCTGTTGCGACGCCAGACCAATCGCGAGCGACGTGACACCCAGCGCCGCCACCACGGACGACACGTTTTGACCAAAGTGGTCCAGGACCAGAATCAGCCCCGACAGCCACAAAAGCACCTGCGAGGCGCGTTGCAAAAGCGGCAACACCGCGCGTTTTGAACTGGTCCGAGGCGTTCCCGGTCCCGCGTGGTCGCTCGGTCCCGCGTCGTCGTCCGCTTCGTCCACACTCGGCGCGATGACTTCGTGGATCACGAGCTGCACGATGCTGAGCACGCCCCGCACCGCCACGATGATGGCCACGACAAACAGCGAGCCTGCGATCCAGCGTCCCGGTCCTCGCGCTGCGGGCCACGCATCTTCGACCGCCTGTGACAGCCCCACAAACAGCGTCACGTACCGAACGGGCTGCGCGCACAGCGCAAGGAGCCGCGACGCCAGCGGACTCCCCGCCGCCGCAAACCGCCGACTCAGAAAGCGACACAGCACGCCGCCGAGCCACGCCAGGATCACGGTCAGCAATACGACGACAAAAAGGTGGACGAGTCCGACCAGCGCCGGGCCCGCTTGGAGCCGTTCGATCAAAAAGCGGTCGATGTGTTTGCTGACCGCTTCGATCGGGGCCTGCATTTTGGCCAGGAAACTGGCCGCCGCCGGGGTTTGGGGGGTGTGAACGATGATGGGGGTGGGAGTTGGATCGGAATCAGAAAACAGCACGAGGCCGATTATACGACCGCACTATTTCTTGTCTTTGAGCGCCGCTTGAATCATCGAATCGAACTTCTCAAACGGATACGCACCTGCGATTTTGCGTCCGTTGATGAAGAACGTCGGCGTGCCCATGCCGCCGCCCGGCAGGCTGTTCGCATAGGCCACATCTGCATCCACCTGTGCGCCGTACTTGCCCGACTCCAGGTCTGCCTTGAAGCGCGCCACATCCAGCCCAAGGTCACCGGCGTATTTGATGAGGTTCATGCGGTCGAGCGCGGCTTGATTCTCAAACAGCTTGTCGTGCATCTCCCAGAACTTGCCTTGCGCCGCCGCCGCCAGGGCCGCTTCCGCTGCGGGCTTGGCGTTCTGGTGGAACGACAGCGGATAGTTCCGCCACACCACGCGAACTTTGTCTTTGTACGTCGCTTTGATCTTCTTGAGCGTCGGCACCACGCGCGAACAGAACGGACACTGGAAGTCCGAGAACTCGACAATCGTGACGGGCGCATTTTTCGATCCAAAGCTTGGTCCGTTGCCCGGCTCGACTTTGTAGACCGTCTTGTCTTCTTCCTCGCCGCCTTCTTGCGCCGGAGCAGCAGCCTTTTCCACCGCCGCCTTCATGAGCTCCTCGTAGACCTTCGTCGCGGGCAACCGCTTTGCCCGCATCAGGGCGTCGGCCTCTTTCAGTTGCGCGTCAATCACGGCTTTGAACCGGTCGATGGGCTGTGCGCCCGACAAACTGCGGCCATTGATGAAGAACGCCGGCGTTCCGTTCGCCCCGATCTTGTTCCCCTCTGCCAGCTCGGCGTCCACTTTCGCTTTCCACTTGCCCGAGTCGAGCGCCTGCGCAAACCGCTTCACATTGAGGCCCAGCTCGCCCGCGTATTTCTCAAGCGACGCCCGGTCCAGCGCCTGCTGGTTTTGGAACAGCTTTTCGTGCATCTCCCAGAACTTGCCCTGCTCGTGCGCCGCCAGCGACGCTTCCGCCGCGATGTGCGCGTTGTTGTGGAAGGGCAGGGGAAGCTGCTTGAACGCAACCCGCACGTCTTTGGGATATTCCCGAAGAAGCTGCGTGATCGTCGGCTCGACCCGCGAACAGAACGGGCACTGGAAATCCGACCACATCACGATCGTGACCTTGGCGTCTTTGGGTCCTTTGACCGGCGCGTCGCCCACGATCGCTTTGTAAACGGTCTTGTCTTCCGCTGGCTCAGCGGCTTTCGGTGCCTCGACCTTGTCTTTTCCGTCCTTGGTCAGCTCCGCATACAGCTGCTCGGCAGAAACCCCGGCTTGCAGCTTTGCATTGGCGCGCTGGATTTCGTCTTGAACGACTTTCTCGAAATTCTCGTAAGGCTGCGCGCCATGGAACGGCTTGCCGTTGATGAAAAACGACGGCGTGCCGCGAGCCCCAAACGAATTGCCCTCTGCGGCTTCGTCATCGACTTGTTTCTTCCACTTGCCCGAGTCGAGCGCCGCCTGGAACGCCGGGACGTTGAGCTGAAGCTCGGTCGCGTATTTCACCAAGCTGTCTTTGTCGAGCGCGTTCTGGTTTTGGAACATCTTGCCGTGCATCTCCCAGAACTTGCCTTGCGCGCCCGCCGCCAACGCCGCTTCCGCAGCGATGTGCGCATTCGAGTGGAAGGGCAGCGGAAGCTGCTTGAACACGATGCGAACTTCCGATGGGAAGCTCTTGCGAAGCTGCGTCAGCGTGCCTTCGACCCGCGAGCAGTACGGACACTGGAAATCCGAGTATTCGATGATGGTGACTTTCGCCGTGGCCGGGCCGTTCTGCGGGCTGTTTCCGACCGGAACTTTGAACACCACATTCGCGTCCGGGAGCTTGAATTCGGGTTTCCGCTGCTCGGGGGCTTTGTCGCCGCCCGCTTGCTCTTTGCCGTTCTGAATCAGCGTCGCGTAGATTTGCTCTGGCTTCGCCCCGCCCTTGAGAATTTTCGACGCCGTGGTGAGTTCTTCGTTGATGACTTTGGCAAACGCATCAAACGGCTGCGCACCCGACAGGAACCTGCCGTTTATAAAAAACGCCGGCGTTCCCCGCGCGCCGAACTTGCTCGACTCCGCTTGGTCCTTGGCGATTTGGTTGTCGTACTTCGCTTTGTTTTGCGACAGGTCCGCTTTCCACTTCTCGACGTTTCCGCCCACTTCGCGGACCCACTGCTCGAAATGCGTGTCGTCAAGCTGACCTTGGTTTTGGAAGAGTTTGGCGTGGAAAGCCCAGAATTTCTCGTCGCCCTGTTCGCGAACCGCCATCGCCGCGCGCGAGGCCGGGGCCGCATTGGGGTGAAACGGCAGCGGGTTGTGTTTGAACGCCACCCGCACGTCGTTTCCGTACTTGCGTTTGATTTTCTCGAGGGTCGGTTCCACCCGCGAGCAGTAGGGACACTGGTAGTCCGAGAACTCGACGATGGTCACTTTCGCTGTCGCGGGGCCCGACACGGGAGCATTCCCGATCTGGATCTTGAACCGCTCGACCTGCGCATCGGGTGCCAGCGCCGCGACCGGTTTGTCGCCCTTGTCCGTCTTGTCCGTGTCGAGGTGGACTTTTTGGCCGACGACAAAGCCGATGATGAGGGCCCCAATCGTGCCGAGCAAAAAGCCCGCCTTGCTGACCCCCGTACTCTTTTCGGATGACTCGTTGTGATTCATGGTCGTTCACTCTTTTGCGCTCAGAAAGGCGCGGACTTGACACTTTATTCCCTGTTTGCTTGCGAGCGAGAAGCTTTCATTGAAAAAGAAGCGCCAAAACACCCACTCACCCGCACCGCCAGCACTTTTCCTCGAGCCAGAATACAAATCTCACCGGTTTTTTCAAGCGTTGCAGCCTCTCGAATCCCCTGGTCTTGTTTGATGGCAAAGGGCGCAAAGGGCCGCAAAGGACCGGTGTGGTCAGACCCATGAGAGCTCCGAGGTCACAAAGGACCGGTGTGGTCAGACCAATGAGCACTCCGAGGTCACAAAGGACCGGTGTGGTCAGACCAATGAGCACTCCGAGGTCACAAAGGACCGGTGTGGTCAGACCAATGAGCACTCCGAGGTCACAAAGGACCGATGTGGTCAGACCAATGAGCACTCCGAGGTCACAAAGGACCGGTGGGGTCAGACTGCTGAGATCACCAAGGGTCGAAAAGGCCGCTTCGAGAGAGTCTTTTGCGACCAGAACCCTCGAAACAGTCCGCTGGAATCCCAGGAGCGGGGCGTGTTGGGTCTCGGGGCGGCGCGGTGCTCATGATCCAACCCGTCTCTCCTCAAAACGGTGTCCAGCTTGACACAGGAACGTTCGGGGGTACTGTTCGCGGGCCATGCGGAAGCTGTTGGATGTGTATTGCAAGCATTTGTTGCAGGAGGCGCTTGATCCGGTCGATGAGGTGGAGCTGGAGAAGCCGATTCCTTCCCCCGACGCGCA
>Ga0268298_10000951_pt1 | contig 35823 bp, 33 predicted proteins | sample WWTPWeurt_MetaG_FD_194462 | JGI IMG/M metagenome (GOLD analysis project Ga0268298, IMG submission 194462) | Activated sludge microbial communities from WWTP in Nijmegen, Gelderland, Netherland - WWTP Weurt | ecosystem: Engineered > WWTP > Aerobic digester > Activated sludge | place...
TGTTCACGACTGAGTAGGCCAGTTCCTGCATGCACAATTCGCACATTTTCCGTATGGCCCCAAAAGGCAAAGGGCCAAGACCGTTAAGTCTTGGCCCTTCTAGGTGTTTTTGGTCGGCGCGAGAGGATTCGAACCTCCGACCCCTACCACCCCAAGGTAGTGCGCTACCAGGCTGCGCCACGCGCCGTGAACCTTTGACTGTAGAACGGGTGGGCCCTGGGGTCAAGGTTTGGGTGCGGAACACAGGCGTTCGTAGAGCGCCTTCACGGATTTCAGGACGGGCTGCAGGTCGGTGCTGGTGCGCAGCAGCCGTGGGAACGCGGCCTTGGGCTTCTGAACCGGGGCGGCGGGCAGTTCATCCGCCTCCAGGCCCAGGTCAAGGCGCTGGACGAGGTGGCCGTGGGCCAGCAGTTCGGCGCAGTCGGCCACCGTGAGGCCCTCGCTCAGCCAGCCCTTGATGCGCTTCAGGCGGGGCAGCTCGTCCAGGTGGTAGTAGCGGAGGTTGCCCTTGCTGCGCCGGGGCTTGATGTCCGGGATCACGTCTTCCCAGTAGCGTAGGTCCTTGGGGCCGACGCCGACGAGGGCCGCCGCTTCCCCAATCTTGAACCACTTCTTGTCGCTCACGGTCGCCTGCCTAGCTCTCCCTGGGCTCGATGCCCAGGGCCTTGAGGCGCTTGTAGAGGTTGGAGCGGTCCATGCCCACGCGCTCGGCGACGCGGGTCATGTTGCCATTCTGGAAGCGCAGCTCCCGCTGGAGGTATTGGGTCTCGAACCAGTCCTTGGCCTCTTTGAGGCTGGCGAACTCGGGGAAGGAGAAGGGGTCCTGCTCGGCGAGGTGGCGCGTGGCCAGGGGGCCCAGGTCGCGGGGGCCGATCTCGCTGCCGCGGCCGAGGATGACGGCGCGCTCCATGAGGTTCTTCAGCTCGCGCACGTTGCCGGGCCAGTCGTGGCGCAGCAGCGTGTCCTTGGCCTCGGGTCCCAGGTGCCGGGGCGGGCGGCCGTACTGGCGGCCGATGCGGCTGATGAAGGCCTCGGCCAGGGGCAGGATGTCCTCGGGGCGCTCCCGCAGGGCGGGGATGCGCAGGGGGACCACCGCCAGGCGGAAGTAGAGGTCTTCGCGGAAGCGCCCGCGGGTGATCTCCCCGGCCAGGTCCTTGTTGGTGGCGGCGACGACGCGCACGTCCACGCCCACGGCTCCGCCCCCGCCCACGGGCTCCACGCGGCCCTCCTGGAGCGCGCGCAGCACCTTGGCCTGGGTCTTCAGGGACATGTCGCCCACTTCATCGAGGAACAGCGTGCCGCCCTCCGCCTCGCGGAACTTCCCCTTCTGGTCGCGCACGGCGCCCGTGAAGGCGCCCTTCTGGTGGCCGAAGAGCTCGCTCTCGATGAGTTCCTCGGGGATGGCCGCGCAGTTCACCTCGATGAACGGGGCATCCTTGCGGGGGCTCTGTAGGTGGATGAGGCGGGCCACCTCCTCCTTGCCGCTGCCATTCTCGCCCGTGAGCAGGACGCGGCCTTCCGTGGGCGCCACCAGGGCCACGTCGGCCATGAGGCGCTTCATGGCGGGGCTGTCCGCCAGGAAGAAGCGGCCGCCCTCGACTTCGGCCAGCAGGCGCTGGTTCTCCTGTTCCAGCTTCGATTGGCGCAGGGCATTGCCCACCACCAGGAGCAGGCGGTCCAGGTCGATGGGCTTCTCCAGGAAGTCAAAGGCGCCGAACTTGGTGGCCTGCATGGCGGTGTCGATGCTGGCGTGGCCCGAGATCATGACCACCGGCAGGTCCGGCCGGATCTGCTTGGCCTGCTTCAGGGTCTCCAGGCCGTCCTGACCGGGCAGCCAGACGTCGAGCAGCATGAGCTGAAGGGTCTCGCCATCGGGGTTGTGCAGCAGGTCGATGGCCTGCTCCCCCCGCTCGGCCTTCACCACGTGGTAGCCCTCGTCCTTCAGGGCTTCGCCCAGGGAGCGCCGGATACCCGGCTCGTCATCCACCAGGAGGATGGTTGTGGGGGCACGCATGGATCCATGCTGGACGCGGGACAAGCCTTTGTCTAGCAGCTGGTTGGCTGGATTATCCACAATGCCTTCCCGCCTAGACGCCAGATAGGCGCCCGGAGGCGCCTATCCGACGGGGAAGCTTGAGAGCCTCAGTCGATGGTGAATTCACCGGTGTCGATGATGGTGATCTCCGCATTAAGGAAGCGGGTGTTGTAGCCCTTCTCCTTGAGCAGGTGGTAGGCGAGCTCGGCCCGGATGCCCGTCGAGCAGTGGGTCACCACCAGAACCTTGGTGTCCTTGGGCACTTCCGCCAGGCGCGACAGCAGGGCTGTTTCCGGGATCACCAGGGCGCCCTTGATGGTGCCGTTCTTCGTTTCATCCGGATTGCGGACATCGAGGATGAGCACATCCTTGCGCTGCTCAGGGGCCAGGCTGGCAAGCCGGGTGAACTCGGCATTCGATATGGAGCCGGGCCGTGGCTTGGGCACATAGGTTACGGTCGTGGCCAGCTTGCCCGGAACCAGGGGAAGGCTCGCGGCCTGCCAGGCCTGGAATCCACCCTGGAGGACATTCACGCCCGCGTAGCCGGCCTTGACGATCTCCTGGGCCACTGTGCGGGCGCTCTCTCCACCGTTGGCATCCACCACCAGCACTGGGGGCTTCAGCTTGGCGATCGGGAACTGCTTCAGCAGCTCGGCCGTCTTGCTCGGGGCCAGCGCCACGGCACCTTTGAGGGTGCCCTTGTCTGCATCGGTCCGGAGGTCCAGGACGATGGCGGGGATGTCCTTGTCCAGGAAGGCCTCCTTGAAGGACTTGGGGGCGATCACGCCGTAGTTCTTCGAGTACCAGGCGGGCATGCCTTCGATGAACACCTTGGCGTTGGTGTAGCCGAGCTTCTTGGCCTTGGCCAGGGAGCCGGGGCTCATGTTGCAGGTCTTGCCGCTGCAGTAGAAGATCACCAGGGCATTCTTGTCGGCCGGCAGCTTGTCGACCAGCTTGTCGAAGGCCGGGAAGGGCATGTTCACGGCGGTGGGGATGTTGCCTTCCTGGAACCGTGGCGCCGGCCGGGAGTCGAAGAGGAAATACTTCCCCTTCTCGGGGCCCATGGCCACCAGCTTCTGGACCTCATCCAGCAGGATGGTCTCGTGGGCGGCGAGTTTCACGGCGGGCTTGACGGCCACCAGGGTGGCGGTTTTCACCCCCTCCTTTTCGGTGTACTCGACCCGGACTTCATGGCCCTTCTTGATGGCCTTCAGGGTGTCCTCGAGGGTGGCGCCCTTCTCTTCGGAGACCACCTTCAGGCTGGCCTTGTCGTAGCGCAGGATCTCCGTGTTCTCGTCCACCTTCATCTGGAAGGACGAGCTCTTGGGGGCCAGGACCTCGAAGTTGCCGCGGAGGTTTCCGGGTGTGGTGGTGTGGCAATTGAGACAGATCTTGGCCGTCACGGGCCGGGGGGGCACAGGATCAGCCGCAAAGACGGTGCTCGCCAGGGCACCTGCCCAGAGGATGGTTCGCAAGGCTCGGTGGTGCATGAAGACCTCCATGGAAGGATGGAACGGTAGGTGGGGACGCGGGTGGGGGCTAAATGGCCTCAGGTTGGTTCTGCGGCCAGAGATTGGGGTTCCAAGGCCGGGATGAGCCCTTCGGCGATGAGGAGGGCGACCCCGAGCAGGTCAAGCACGCGACGGTAGTAGGGGTGGGCATGCATCTGCTCCAACCGCTCCGAGACGTGAGCCTGGAGGGGCCTGAGATGGTCTGTGAGCAGGCGTGAGGCGGCCGTCTGGAGGCTGTGGCGCACGGCCCCATGGCTCTCCTCCATCCGGTTCAGGAAGTGCCCCAGGAGGGAAGCCATGGCGCCAAGGTGATCGGGCTCGAAGGGCGACTGAATTTCCAGGTCAGCGGCGAGATAGATCCCGTGCAAGTCGTTCAATACCGCGGCACACCGAAGCTCGCCGCAGCGCAGCACCGACTCCTCCAGGTGCAGGGTGGGGTGGTCGTAGCCGTGGAGGAACAACCCCGCGTAGGCGATGTCAAGCTGCTCAGCGGACGTCTCGATCAGGTTCTGGAGGGCCGTATCCAGAGCCACCTGGTGTCCGGGTGATGCCAGCAGAGGGCGGACCCCGGTTTCATAGCCGAGGCCCGGGACCAGAAGGATGGCCCCGAGCTCCTGCAGCAGCGCTCCCACCTGGTCCCGACTCATCGGAATCCGCTCGCCTGACCGGCGAAGACGAACACGTAGCGCAGCGTATAGCCGCCCAGGATGACGAGGCTGGCGGCGGCCATGGCTAGGCGGGGGTTGAGGTGAAAGGTGCCCTTTCCAGTCAGCAGGGGCTTGAATTCGTACACCTCGATGGCGAGGGGGATCAGCAGGCCGGCGCCCAGGAACAGGCCCCAGAAGACGAGGGTGTAGGGGCCTCCGAGGATCAGGGCGAGGGCTTCTCGGACGGCCAGCACCGAGAGCTCACCGTGGATGAGGTAGGGCAGCACGATGAAGAATTCGAGGGAGATGAGCACGATGTCCAGGGTGTAGAGGAACCGGACTTCCTTCAGATCCATGGCTTCCTTGTCCAGGAGGCGCACCAGAAGGATCGTGGCCGCTCCGCTGGAGAGGGCGCTGAAGAGGAACATCTGCGCCACCAGGTTGGTGTTCCAGAAGGGGCGGGCCTGGACGGCGCCCAGCAGGACCCCGGTGTAGATGCCCACCCCGACTGCCAGGGGGAAACCGGCCATGGCGAGGGTGCGCCGCCAGGCGGAGGCATCCCGGTCGAGGTAGGCTCGAACCTGCGCCGGTATGCGGCTCCGGATGCGTTCGGGAATCCGCGCCAGCAGGCCCTGGCGCTCGCTCTGCTCGAGCCATGCCCAAAGGTTTACCAGGCTCACCAGGGTGAACAGGACCAGCAGCCAGCTGCCGATGGACATGGGGCTCTGCCACCGGAAGTGGAAGAAGAGCTTCCAGAAGCGCAGCGGCTTGCCGAGGTCGAAGATCAGAAGGGCCGAGCCCAGGCTCACGGGCCAGGGTGCCAGCAGGGCCCCCCAGCGGGCGATCCGCGGGAACGCGGACTGCCCGTCCTCCTGGAACCAGGAGGCCAGGCCGGACACGAAGCAGAGGCCTGCGGAGAGGCCACCCAGGAACAGGTAGTTGACGATGAGGAATTCCCACACAGGTTCATGCATCGCCGGCTCCTAGAGGAGGTAATAGAGTTGAGGACCATTGCCGGTCTGCGGCTTCATGACGCGGTAGCGTCGCGTGGCCAGCAGCAGGTGGATGGGGCTCCGGGAGTCGTTGAGGTCGCCGAAGACCCGCACCTTGCTGGGGCAGGTCTCGACACAGGCGGGCAGCTCGCCACGATCCACCCGCTGGACGCAGAAGGTGCACTTGTCCACCGTGTGCGTTTCGGGGTGATGGAACCGGGCATCGTAGGGGCAGGCGATGATGCAGTACTTGCAGCCGACGCAGTCGTCGTACTTCACAAGGACGATGCCGTCCTTCCGCTGCCAGCTGGCTCCCGTTGGGCAGACGCGCACGCAGCTCGGGTTGTCGCAGTGGTGGCACTGCTCCGGATCGAAGCTGGTCCGAAGCTTGGGATACTCGCCGCTCCTCTCGACGTTGATCCGGTTGCGGTAGACGCCGACTGGCACCTCGTTCTCGGCTTTGCAGGCCACGACACAGGCCTTGCAGTCGATGCACTTCTTGGAGTCGAGCACCAGGGCGTAGCGCTTCAGTTTCTTGGCCATGGTTTCTCCCTAGACCTTCGCGACTTTGACAAAAGTCTCGTGCATGGCGGCGTTGCCGCTGACCTTGTCCCAGGCTGTCTCGAGCAGGACGGCATCCGCGGCGCCCACGTTGTGCACGGCCCGGAGCCAGGGGGACTTCTTGCCGAATCCGTGGAGCATGAACACGCAATCCGGGCGGATCTCCTGGGTGACCAGGGCCTTGATGTTCACGCGCCCCACCGAGCTGGCGACCTCCAGGAGGTCCCCCGTCTGGATGCCCAGGCGATCAGCGGACTCCGGATGGAGCCAGAGGCTGTTCTCCGGATTGTGCTCGTGTAGCCAGGGCAGTTGGGTCAGGGCTGCGTGGGTGATGGTGGCCTTGCGGCCCAGGACGAGCCGGAACTTGCCGGAGGGCACCTTGGCGGGGGGGGAATACTTGGGAAGGGGATCCTGTCCTGCTTCCTGAAGGCGTTCCGAGAAGAGCTCGATCTTGCCGCTCTTGGTGACGAAGCGGTGGTCGGCTTTCCGGGTGGCCCCGTATTTCGGTTCGCTGAAAGCCACCACACCGTGCTTCTTCATGTGCTCGAGGCCGTTGGGAACGGGGAGGTCCTTGGCCTCGGCCTCGATCCACTGGTCGATGGTGTAGTCGAAGTAGTCGCTCAGCCCGAGGCGCTTGGCCAGGCCCTGGACGATCTCGAGGCAGGGCTTGGTGTCGTGCAGGGGCTTCACCACCTGCTGGCGCAGGACCGCGGCGGGCCAGATACCCGGCATCACCTCGATGGGATCGGTGCGCTCCAGGTAGTGGCTCTCGGGGAACACCACGTCCGCATACCAGGCCGTGTCGCTCATGGCGATGTCGATCACGGCCACGAAGTCCATCTGCTCGATCATCTTCAGGGTCTTGCCCTGGTCGGGCACCGCGTGGAGGGGATCCTGCTTGTAGATCATCCAGGCCTTGACGGGGTAGGGCTTCCCGCTCAGCACGTTCTCGCGCAGTGGCAGGTAGACGCCGTCACCCTTGGCAGCGAGAGGGAAGTTCTTCTCGATCTCGTCCACACGGGGGGCCTTGGGCTCATCCCACGGCATGAAGAGAAACTCGCCCTTGGGCACTTTCTGGTTGGGCACCATGCCGCCCTGGCGGTCCCAGTTGCCGACGATGGCGTTGAGAATGGCCTGGGCGCGGCGCATCTGGAAATCGTTCTGGTACCAGCTGGAGCGCCGTCCGGCGTAGAACACGGCCCGGGGCGCCGCCGCGGCGAAGTTGCGGGCGATGCGGATGATGTCCGTGGCGCGGATGCCCGTCTCCTGCTCCGCCCACTCGGGGGTGTAGGGTTTGACATGCTCCACCACCTGCTCGAAACCGAGGGTGAAGCCGTCCACGAAGGCCCGGTCGAAGCGCTCCTCCCGGATGATCACGTGGATCAGGGCCAGGATGAAGGCCAAGTCGGTGCCGGGGGCGATCGGGTACCACTCGTCGGCCTTGGAGGCCGTGACGGTGAAGCGAGGATCCAGGTAGATGAGCTTCGCCTTCCGCTCCATGACCCCGCCGATGAGGTCCATGGTGTCGGGCGTGATGATGCTCTCGAAGCGGTTCGCCCCGGCCATGATCACGTAGTCGGCGTTCAGCAGGTCGAAGCTGGGGACCGTGCCGAAGGTCATGGAGTAGGCCAGGTTCATGGAGGCCAGGCAGAGGCTGGGATGCCGGATGATGTTCGGGCTGCCGAAGGCAGAGCCCAGGTTCTTGAAGAAGACCTCCTGGAAGCCCTCCGTGCTGGCCCACAGGGTGCCCTGGGGGCCGTGCTTTTCCTTGACCTCGTTAAGTTTCTTGGCGGTGTAGTCCCAGGCCTCTTCCCAGGAGACCGGTCGCCACTTGCCCTCCCCCCTGGCCCCGGCCCGGATGAGGGGCTGCTTCAGGCGGTCCGGATCATAGACCTGCTGGATGGCGGCGTTGCCGCGGGCGCAGAGCATGTCCCGCGACTTGGGATTCTCGGGGTTCGGATTCAGTTTGCGGATCCGGCCCCCCTCGACCATCGCCAGCACCGAGCACTTGTTGGGGCAGAGCTCGCAGGTGGTGGGGATGCCTGTGGAGAAGACCGGCTTGGCCTCCGGCTTCTTGAACAGCCAGGAGCAGCCGAGGCCCGAGATGGCCACACCACTTGCGCCTGCTACCTGCAGAAAGACACGCCGATCCATGGTTTTCCTCCGAGCTGAAACACACAGCCAGGGTCAGGGATGGCGGTCCCCGACCCTGGCCACCTGCCTGTCTAGAACTTCACTTCGATCGAGGCATACATGGTCTTCACCGCGGCGGGGAACCCGTACTGCAGCATCGGGTTCTTGCTCAGGTCGTAGGCGTCCTCCCAGCTCTGGCCGGGCATGGCGGGGCCAGGGGAGATGTGCCAGCCGCTGAAGGCGTGGCTGTACTTGTAGTCCAGATAGCCCAGGCGGAAGGCGGCGTTCTTGGCGAACTGCCAGTGGATGTAGCCCTCCCATACGTCGCCGCGGGTGCCAAGCTTCTCCGTGGCCTCGCCGGTGGCGGGGCTGTAGGTAAACCAGCGGGGCGAGCCGTGGTTGAACTCGACCCCGAAACCGAGGGTCTGGATGGGATCCCAGCGCATGCCCACGTAGTAGGCGCTGGCGGTCTGACTCTTGGTGGCATCGCCGAGCAGGCCGCCGAAGCCGGCGAGCTGCTGGGTGCCACCCATGTTGGCGGGGAAGGTCCAGTAGGCACCGTACTGGCTCATCTTGCCGTTGGGGTTGCTCTTGATGTGCCCGTAGCTGGCGAAGTAGGTGAAAGTGTCACCGATCTTGTGCTTCCAGGTGGCGGTCCACTGGTCCATGTCGCCCAAGTTGTTGGTGGCGGTGACGTACTGGGTGCTGGGCATGCCGCCCATGCCGGGCATGGCGGGCACAGGGAAGTTGTTGGTGCTGCCGTAGGGAATGTCCGTCATGTTCCCGAAGCGGTTGAAGCCCAGGTAGAAGTTGGCGCTCTGGATGCTCTCGCCGAGCTGGAAGAGCAGGGGCATGTCGTACATGACGCCCAGCACCGTGCTGTCCTTGAGGGGGCCGATGCTGTTCACCTGCATGGTGGCCTTGGTGGCGTCAGGTCCCTGGGCGGTCCAGTTCACGTTGGTGAAGTTGAAGCCCACCGGCGCGGCATTGGCCTTGACGTTGCCGCCGCCGCCGAAGCCGGCCTCATAGCCCACGCCGTAGCAGAGACCCAGCAGCGTGCCCTCGGGCAGGCCGAGCTTGTCGAGCTGGAACTTGAAGCCGACACCGTCCACGAGGGCGTTCACGGCCAGGGCCTGCGGAGTGGCCTGGCGCTCGCCGCCCTCACGCACCTCGAAGGGCGGACCGTCGGAGGTGTTCTGGCGGCCGATGGAGAGGATGCCCACGGGGAAGTCGTAGACCAGGCTGGCGCGCTCGACCCGGAGCACGTCGGTCCCGGGGACCTTGGCATCGTTGAACGAGTTGGACACGGTGTTGGGTGAGCCGTTGAAGACCGGTACGTCGGCGCCACCGTGGACCTTGTACATCGTCAAGCGGCCCATGACCTTGGCATGCTCGTTGATAGTGATGCCCATCTTGAGGCGCAGGCGGGTGGACCACTGCACGGAGTTCGTGTAGTCCTGGCCGGGCACCTGCTGGGTCAGGGCCATGAAGGGATAGGGATAGCCTGGGGGCAACATCCCCGAGGGAGCCCCAGCGCTCTGGGCGAAGCCCATGAAGGCCTGGTAGGGCTTGAAGGTCCACTTGCTGCTTTCAAAGCGGGTGCGGAGGTCGCCGCCCCACTGGATGTTGTCGCCGGCGATCTTCGTCTCGACCTTGACGAGGCGGGTATCGACTTCCTGCGCGGCGGCGGCCTTCTCCTCGACGGCCTTCAATTGCACTTTCAGCTGTTCGATCTGCTTCTGGAGGTCGGCATTGGACTGGGCGCTGAGCGCCACGGGGGCCAGCATGGCGACCAGGGCGAGCATGACTCGGGAGTTCATGGGTGTGCTCCGGGTTCAGGGTTCAGGGATAGGGGAACGCCAGCGGGAACTATCAGCCGCCGCAGGTTTCGGGCTGCGGGGAATCGGAGGCGTGGTTCACCAGGAAGGTCTGCACGTCCTTGACCTGCTCGGGCTTCAGGACGGTGTCGAGCTTCTCGGTACCCTTCTTGTGCTTCCCGGCGGCGAAGTAGGCCTTCCACTGGGCCTGGGTTTTGGAGAGGGGGGTGACCTCTTTGGCCGCGCCATTGGGGGCGTGGCAGGACTTGCAGGTCTTCTTGAAGAAGAACTTGCCTTTGGTGTCGCTGCCGCCTTCGGCGGCCAGGGGCGCCACGAGGGCGGCGAGGAGGGCGATGAGCTTGAGGGTGTTCCGCATGGAGCACGTCCTTTCTTGTGGGAATGGGGGGCAGGGCGACGCCATGCCGGGCCGGAGTGGCGCTGGGTTCGTTCAATCCGCGGAAGGCCAGAGAGAAAGCCGCGCGGGTGGGGCTCGACATTGATGATGAAGAGGTGGATAGGCTGGTCAAGTCGTTCGTGACCATGATCACTATTAATTAAATAACCACATAGTAATTTAATTGTCCCCCTCAGAGTTGGCACGGATCTGGAGAGGTTTCACCAGGTCGGCAGGCGGCTGGTATGGTGGGGTCCCAAGGATGCCGCCATGACCCCCGATGCCTCCCTCCCCACGCCTGAGCAGGATGCCGCCGTCACACCGGTGATGGGTCCCTCGCTGCGGCGGCAGGTCCTGGTCTGCACCTCCAAGAGCTGTTCGGCGAACGGCTCCGAGGCGGTGCTGGAGGCCTTCAAGGCCCAGCTCATCGAGGAACAGCTGCTCTTCTACAAGCACAACCGGGAGGGCGAGATCCAGTGCATCCAGTGCGGATCCGTGGGCTTCTGCGCCATCGGACCCGCCGTGCTGGTCTACCCCGACGGCATCTGGTACGCCCGCGTCACGCCGGCGGACGTGCCCGAGATCGTGGAGAGCCATCTGAAGGGCGGCGTGCCCGTGGACCGGCTGGTGCGGAAGCGGCTGGGTTAAGACAGTTCGCGTTCCCAGACCTGCCGCTCCTCCGGCGTGTCCACGTCCACCCACTCGGCCCAGTCGCTGGGTAGGGCCAGGTGGGGCAGGCGGGTCGCGAGGGCGTACAGGGATCGCTCGGCACTGGCGGCGAGCAGGGGGCGGAACCCGCCCGGCAGCCAGCCCCCCAGCGGTTGCAGATGACTGCCGTGCAGGGCCATCACCCAGTGGGCGGCATCGGGGTCTGCGGCTTCGCTGATCCTCGCCCACTCTGCGAGCCGCTCCGGGGTCCAGCGCACCTGATCGCAGGCGACGATCCACCAATGGTCCACTTGGGCGGGGTTCTCAAGCCCCGCCCAAGTGCGCAGGGCCACGGCGGGGCCTTCGCGGGGATCTTCGAGACACGGCAGGTCCGGATGGTCCGGCAGGGGGTCGCCGAGCACCTGCACCGGCCCACCGGGAAACACGGTGGTGAAGACCCGCACCAGGTGCCCCCCCCAGGAGCCGCCCCCGGGATGGGCCAGGGCGTGCTTCGGGGCGCCCATGCGGGTCCCGCTGCCGCCGCTCAGGAGCAGCAGCCCGGCTTTCATCCGCCGACCTGCCACATGCCCTGGGCGAGCCTGGGTTGATCGCCCCGGCGCATGGGGTGGCAGTCCAGCTTCTCGGTCAGGGCCTGCCGGATGAGGCGGACGAGGTCGTCGTGCGTGGCGTGGTGGCGGAGCGGTTCGAGCAGATCCACGGGCTGATTGCCGAACAGGCAGGCCTTCAGGGCGCCCTGGCTGGTCAGGCGGACCCGGTTGCATCGATCGCAGAAATCCGCGCTGAGGGTGGAGATGACGCCGACCTTCCCGGTGCTGCCGGGGATCCGGAACAGCCGGGCGGGGCCCTCCTCGAGGCCGAGCACGGGCTCTTCCTCCAGCTCGGCGCCAAGGCCCTCCTGGATGGTGCGGAGGATCTCCGCCGCGGGCATGAACTGCTCCTGGCCCCAGCCATTGCCCTGGTAGGGCATGAACTCGATGAAGCGCACCTGGAAGCCCCCCGCCTGGGCGAGGCGGGTGAGCGGCAGGATCTGATCCTCGTTCCATCCGCGGAGCACCACGGCGTTCAGCTTGGTCTTCAGCCCCACGGACTGCGCGGCTTCCAGGCCCGCGAGGACCCTGCCCAAGGCGTTCTTCCCCGTGAGCCGGGCGAAGGAGGCCGGGTCCGCCGCATCGAGGCTGACATTGACCCCGGCGAGGCCCGCGTCGCGCAGGGCCCGGGCCTTCCGGGCCAGGTGGAGGCCGTTGGTGGTGAGGTGCACGCGCCCTTCCACCTCGGGACTGATGCCCGCGATGATCGTCTCCAGGTCGCGCCGCAGGAGGGGCTCCCCGCCGGTGAGGCGGACCTTCCGGATGCCCAGGCTGGTGAACACCTTCACCAGTTGGACCACCTCGTTGCGGCTCATGGCCGGAGGCTGCAGGCGCTCGGCCACTCCGGTCCGCGGCTTGCAATAGACGCAGGCGAGGTTGCACTGCTCGGTGACGGACACCCGCAGGTAGGTGATGTCACGGCCCAGCCCGTCCTTCAGGCCATCCTTCACGCGGAGCATGCGCGGCAGGTGGTTCTCTGGCGGGGTGGCAAAGAGGGGGGACACATCGGCTCCTGGCACCCATCAGGATGCAGGCATCGCCGCGCTCCGGCCCGTGATCGTGCCCAAGGTCACAGCCAGCAGGGTGCTGGGAACCTGGCCCCGCTCTGCGCCCACCCGCGTTCGTGGGACCATGGGGCCATGCTCGTGGACGCGCACTGCCATCTGACTGGTTCCTACCTGGCCGAAGACCAGGTGGAGGCCACCTTGTCGCGGGCCAGATCCCATGGGGTTACGGGCTTCGTCGCCGTGGGCACGGACCTCGAGGATTCCAGGGTGGTGCTGGCGCTCGCCACCCGCACTCCCGGCGTCCAGGCCAGCCTCGGCGTTCACCCGCACGAAGCGAAGAGCTGGTGTCCGGAGGTGGAGACCGGTCTGGGCGAGCTGCTGCAGGACCCCGCCGTGCGCTTTGTCGGAGAGACCGGACTCGACTGGCACTACGACCTGAGCCCGAGGGATGAGCAGGAAGCCGCCTTCCGCGCCCAGATCCGCCTGGCGAAGGCCCTTCGCAAGCCGCTGATGATCCACACCCGCTCGGCCCCCGAGGCCACCCTGCGCATCCTCGAGGAGGAGGGTGCCGACGCCGTGCGGGGCATCATCCACTGCTTCAGCGAGGACCGGGCCTTTGCCCAGCGGGCCCTGGACCTGGGCTTCTGCCTGAGCTTCTCAGGGATCACCACCTTCAAGAAGGCCGAGGCGGTGCGCGATGTGGCCACCTGGGCCCCAGCCGATCGCATCCTGGTGGAGACCGACGCGCCCTTCCTGGCCCCCGTGCCCTACCGCGGGAAGCCCAACGAGCCGGGCTTCGTCCGGTTCACGGCCGAGGCCGTGGCCGGGTTGCGGGGCATCTCCACCGTGAAACTCGCCGAGCTGACCACCCGGAATCTGGAGGCCCTGTGCGGCTGGGCGCCCGCCTCCTGACCCTCGCGGCCCTGGCCGCACCGACCCTGGGGGCCCAGGGTCGGCAGCCCCTCCCATGGGAAGGACTCCAGCCCGTGGACTGGCAGTCGAGTGGTGGCACTGCGTCCAAGGTGCCCTACGATTCGACGCCCTCGGCCGGCCCCGTGGAAGCCCGACTCACGGTGGACGGGACCCTCAGCATCAAGAACGCCCGGGGCATCATCCAGTTGCAGACCGGCCTTCCAGGGCGCCCCCTCAAGGCCTGGCGGGATGGGGGCATTCCCCTCCCGGCACCCACCGGCGCCTGGCCCTTCCCCACGGACTCGCCCCTGAGCCAGGGACTGGGCGGGCTGCTCTGGGGAGCGGCGGACTTCCGCCCCTTCCTGCGGGGTCTGCTGTGGGTCATCGAGGACGGGGAGGCCTTCCTCACGGTGGTGAACCCGGCCACGGCTCAGGTCATCCACCTGCCCCTGCCGCCTGGGCGGGACCTCCACCTGGGCTTTCTTCCGGATCGGCTGGAAGTGAGCGCCGGGGAGGTGGACAAGGGGGCCCCTCGGCGCCGGTCCATCCCTTGGATGGGACTCCTTCCCCGCCTGGCGGGCTTGGGCCCGCGGCCGGGTCCCGCCAAGACCGGTTCGGCCTTGGCCCCCTTCCCGAAGGACTGATCCCAGGGCCGTTTGCCAGTTGGCACGACCCTGGCAGTCTCCATCCTGGGAACCGATCCTTTGGGAGCCGGCATCCAACCCGCGGAGGGACCATGCACTCGACCTTCTCCTACTCCCGACTTGCCGCCCTGCTTCTGCCCGCCGCGATTCTCGTGGCCGGGCCGCAGGCACCCATGCCCGACGAAGATGAGACCTACCAAGGCGAAGCCCCTGAGCGCTACGCCATGGTGCGGGCCCTGGAAGGCGAGGTCCGCATCCGCAAGGGTGACCTGGACGAGACTCTGACCCGGGGCACCCCCGTTGCCGAGGGCGATGTCGTGGAAAGCCGCGGTCGTGGCGTTCTGCAACTGGGCGACGGCACCCGCGTGGCCTTCGGTGGCGCGACCCGGTTCACCGTGGCCGCCCTCTTCACCGACCGCAAGGGCGAGAAGCAGGTGCTGCTCCGCCTGGACTACGGTCGGGTCCGCATCCTCCTGGGCGGCCAGTCCGACCTGCGCTTCCGGGTGGACACGCCTTCGGGCACGGCCACCTGCTTCGACAAGGGCGGCTTCACGCTCGAGGCTGAGCGCGACAAGGTGGTGCGCCTGAAGGTCCACAGCGGACGCGTCACCTTCACCAACGAACGGGATGAGACCCGCATCACTGCCGGGGAGCGGCTGACGGTGTACAGCCCCCATGATGGCCTGGACCGTGTCCGTGGTTTCAACACCTACGACGGTGACGAATTCGACCGCTGGAGCGACCGGGCGGTCATCGTCCAGCGCGGCGAGAGCTGGGACCGGGTCCCCTCGGAGATCCGCTACTACGCCGATGAGCTCGACAACCACGGCCGCTGGGTGCAGTCCGAGGAGTTCGGCTGGGTCTGGCAGCCCAGTGGCGTCGCCGAGGACTGGCGGCCCTACTACCAAGGTCGTTGGGCCCCCTATGCCGGCGGCATGACCTGGGTGTCTGATGAACCCTGGGCCTACGTGGCCTACCACCACGGGCGCTGGCACTGGGGCGCGGGCCTTGGCTGGTGCTGGATCCCCGGCATCCACTACAGCCCCGCATGGGTGGCGTGGAACCACACCCCCGGCTACTACGGATGGGCGCCCCTCGGCTACTACAACACGCCCTGTCACTGGGGCTACGGCGCCTGGCGCGGGGGCTACGCCTGGAACGTGGTGGCCGTGGTCAACATCAACCTGGGCCATGTCCACCGTCACCTCCACAACGATGTCACCGTGCTCCGCCACTTCAACGGCGGCAGCGGCGGAACCGTCTGGACGGGGGGCGGCCGCGACCTGCGTGCCCCCTGGCAGCGCTCGCCCCTCATCGTTTCGCATGCCGAGTTCCGGAATCCCGGCCAGATCCAGGTCGCCTTCCAGCGGGAGGTGCACCGGGAACGGATGGTGAGCTACGAACGGCAGGCGCGGGAAACCACGGGGCGCGTTGTCATCCGCCGCGACCTCCGGCCCGCAGGCCCGGTCGATGTCCGCCCGGGCACCCCTCCAGCCCGCACGCCCTTCGAGGATCGCAGCCGGGCCGGTTCAGGCGAACGCACGCTGCCGCGGGAACGCCCGGTGGAGCCGAGGCCCCGCACCGAGGAGAAGCGCCCCGGCCAGGTGCCCCGCGAGCGGCCCATGGAACCTCGCCCCCAGGCCGAAGGGCCCCGGGAGCGTCCCGTGGAACCCAAGCCGCGGGTGGACGAGCGGCGCCCCGAGTCCGCGCCGAAGGAGCGTTCGTTCGAGTCGCGGCCCCGCCCCGAGGAACGCCGTCCGGAGCCCAGGCCCCTCCCCGAAAAATCGGTGGAACCCCCACCGCGGGAGCGCCCATCGGAACAGCGCCCCCGGTTTGATCGTGAGGACCGTCCTCGCATCACGGAAGAACGGCGATCGGAGCCGGCCCCACGTGAACGCAGCCCAGAGCCCCGCCCCCGTGAGGAACGTCGCCCGGATCCCCCGAAGGCCGCTGAGCGCGAAAGCCGACCCGCTCCGAAGCCGGAAAAGCCCCGCGAGGAGCGGAAGAGCGAGGGACCGCGCGAGTTCCGTCGCTGAATGAACCTAGATCAAGAAGAAGGGCCCCGAACGGGGCCCTTCTTCTTGCGTCGGCGCAGGGCGCCTATGATCAGGCCACCTCGATCGGGTAGATCCCCTTCTGGATCAGCTCGCTGGCGATGCGTCCCCGCAGGCGGGCGCTGCTGGTGGGGTGGAACTCGGTGAAGGCCTTCACTCCGGCCAGGGCATGGCGGAGGGCCTCGCCTTCGACCACGTCCGCGCAGAGCATGCGGGCGTCGCCATGCACCTTGTGCCAGCTCTCGTTCACGTAGAGCTCGGTCATGTCGCGGGCGATTTGGGCCCAGCGATGGCCGCCCTCGAGCATCCGCTCGGCCCGCACCACAGCGCTCTCCATGGCGTAGATCTCCATGAGCATGTTGCTCATGCGGGCCATGACCTCCTGGTTGTCCACCAGCTTCTGGCCCAGGACCTGCACCGCGAGGCCGGCAGCCAGCATGCACTGGCGCTTGCTCAGTTCGACTCCGTGCTTGAGACGGGCCAAGGGGCCGGTGAAGGCATCAGCCTTGATCGGGTTGGCGATCTCCTTGGCCACCTGCTGGCCGAACTGCATGAGGGGGAGCTCGCCCTTCATGGCACGCTTGAGTAGGGTGCCCGCGATGAGCAGGCGGTTGATCTCGTTGGTGCCTTCGAAGATGCGGTTGATGCGGCAGTCGCGGAGGGCCTTCTCGGGCGGGTACTCGGCGCTGAATCCGTATCCGCCGTAGGCCTGAACGGCCTCGTCCGCCACGAAGAAGAGGGCCTCGCTGCCCCAGACCTTGGAGATGCTGCACTCGATGGCGTATTCGTCGATGGCGGCCATCTTGTCGGCTCCGGCGGTGGGGCTGTCCCAGCTGGTGGCGTGCAGGGCCTCATCGATGTAGCCGATGGTGCGGAAGTTCAGGGCCTCGAGGACGAAGATCTTGGTCGCCATGTCCGCCAGCTTCTGCTGGATCATGCCGAACGAGTTGATGGACTTGCCGAACTGCTGGCGCTCCGTGGTGTACCGGATGGCGTACTCGAGGATCCGCTTCATGCCGCCCTGGCTGCCTAGGCCCAGCTTGAAGCGGCCGATGTTGAGGATCCCGAAGGCGATCTTGTGGCCCTTGCCGATCTCGCCCAGCAGCCGGTCCTTGGGGATGCGGCAGTTCTCGAGGATGACGGTGCGGGTTGAGCTGCCCTTGATACCGAGCTTCTTCTCCTCGGCGCCGGTGCTGATGCCGGGATCGCTCTTCTCGACGATGAAGGCGCTGAAGTGCTGGCCGTCCACCTTGGCGAAGATGATGAAGACATCGGCGAACCCGGCGTTGGTGATCCACATCTTGGTGCCGTTCAGCACCCAGTGGTCGCCGTCGAGCACCGCGGTGGCCTTGGCGCTCAGGGCGTCGGAGCCGCTGCCAGCCTCGGTGAGGGCATAGGCTGCGAGCCACTCGCCGGTGCCCAGCTTGGGCAGGTAGGCCCGCTTCTGGGCCTCGGTGCCGAAGTACACGATGGGCAGGGTGCCGATGCCAGTGTTGGCACTGTAGGTCACGGCAAAGCTGCCCTGCTTGCTCATCTCCTCGAGCACGAGCATGGCGGTACGCTTGTCCACGTCCATGCCCTCATAGGCTTCGGGAATTTCCAGGCCCAGCAGGCCCAGCTCGCCAGCCTTCTTCATGAGCTCAACGGTCAGGGGCAGGTCCAGCTTGTCGATGGCTTCGTCCTGAGGCAGGACCTCGCCCTGCATGAAGTCCCGGGCGGCCCGGGCGAATTCCTTGGCGTCTTCGCCGAATTCCTCAGGCGTGAACTGGGGCATCGCCCCGATGGGGGTCAGCAGGAAGCTGCCTCCCTTGACCTGCTCTGCAGCAGCGTGGCTCATCTCGGTCCTCCGGATTGGGTTGGGTTCAAGATGGAAGGCCGGAGGCCGCTTGCCTAGCCTCTACCTTCGGTCAACGGCGTGGATACTTCGGGTAGGAGCGGTCTCTGCTTCAATGGAGAGACCATGGAGGTTGGATGCCGGAAGGCAGGCAAGTGCAGCAGATGTTCTCGGCCATCGCCGGGAGGTACGACCTCCTGAATCACGTTCTGTCAGGCGGGGCGGATTTCTGGTGGTGGTGGCGCATGGCCCGGACCAGCGGCGCTGCCCCAGGGAAACGGTTCCTGGATGTGGCCGCGGGCACAGGGGACTCCAGCCTGGCGCTCGCCCGGCGCGGGGCGGAAGTGGTCAGCACGGACTTCACCCATGCCATGCTGCGCCTGGGGCCGGCCAAGTTTGCGCGGAAGGGTTTCGCCAAGCAGATCTGGGCCTCCAGCGATGCCGATGCCCAGCGCCTGCCCTTCCGAGAGGCCACCTTCGACGGCGTGACCATCTGCTACGGCATCCGGAACGTGGAGAACCGCAGCCTGGCCTACGCCGAGTTCATGCGGGTGCTGCGCCCCGGGGGGCAGCTGACCATCCTGGAGTTCAGCGCCCCGGTCCTGCCTGGCCTCAAGGCCCTCTACGACTGGTACAGCATGCGCATCCTGCCGCGCATCGGGGGCTGGATCAGCGGGGACTCCTCGGCCTACAGCTACCTGCCGGAGAGCATCCGGACCTTTCCCGATCAGCGGGCCCTGGCTGCGGAGCTGGAGGTCGCGGGCTTCCGCGAGGTCCGATGGACGAACCTCACGGGGGGCATCGTGGCCCTGCATACCGGGGTGAAGTAGTCAGATGGCGCGGTGCCGCTCCTCGACCATGCGGTCGAGCACCTGGACCACTTCCTCGCTGGCCCGCTCGGCGGCCTCGTAGTGCCCGTAGATGCGGTTCTGGACCTCAGTATCCGTCTCCCACCCGGTGGTCAGCAGGCCGACGGCCTCCTGGACATGCTGGTGGACGCGGGCGTGGGGGGCTTCGAGCCGGTTGTAGGAGGGGACATGGGAGAACATCTCGGCGCCCTGGCCCTCGTAGTACCAGGTTCCCAGGCGGCATCCCCGGTGGTCGGTCTGGATGGCGTGGGATTCAGCGGAGTGGGCACCCTGGTGGATCACCCGGTATCCGTTCTGCTTGAAGAGGAAGTGGTCCACCTTCACCAGGGACGCGAAGCTGAAGTCCTGGGCCTTGTTGATCTGCACGAGGGATGTCTTTGCGGAGTCGGCGAACTTGAGCACCTGGGACCGGAACTCCGTGACCGCATTCCGACTTCCCTCGGCGATGTCCTTCACCTGTTCGGAATCCTTGATCATCCGGCTGGTGGCTTCGCTGAAGGATTCGATCGTGGCGGCGATGGAAGCGGCGGCATCCTTGGTGTTCTCCGAGAGGGTACGCACTTCCTCCGCGACCACGGCGAAGCCCTTGCCGATTTCGCCAGCGTGGGCGGCCTCGATGGCCGCATTCAAGGCCAGTAAGTTGGTGCGATCGGCCACATCGGTGATCACCTGGACGATCTGGTTGATCTCCTCGCCCTTCTCGTGGAGCAGGGTGGTCTGGGCATTAGTACGGGAGATCATCTCGGCCACCTGGTTAAGGTTCGCCACCAGGTCCTCGATGGTGGCTCGGCTGCCCTCGGCGTCCCCGGCCGTCTCTTTCGAGATCTGGCCCACGATGCTGAGCTCCTGCGTCATGTCCATCAGGTATTCCTGGATGGACTTTAGGTTCGAGATGAGGTTCCCGGAGTTGAGATCGGTGATCCGTGCGATCAACTTCTCCTTGATGGCCATCTGCTGCACCTGGCCAAGGCTTTCCACGGACACGTTCACGCGGACCATGGCGTCCTTGAAGGACCCATGCAACCCCTGGTCCATGGCCAGCCGGTAGGTCTGCCCGCGGGTGGCGTGATCGAAGGCCGAGAGGACTTCTCGGAAGTAGGCCTCCTGCTGGTCCAGCAGATCGTTCACGGCCCAGGCCAATTCGCCGGTAGCCGCGCCCCGCTTGATGCCGGTGATGCGCTGGTCGAGGTTGCCTTGGGCGGCGGACTTCAAGATGGCGGTCAGGTTCTCGATGGCCGTCCGGATGCGGTAGATCGAATAGAGGGCCAGCATGAGGAGCAGGGCGGTGGCGGTGAAGTCAACCCAGGCCCATGGCGTCAGCCCTCCCGCTCCTGAAGCCAGGTGGGCGAAGAGCAGGAACAACCCCAGGGAGAGGGCGATGATGTAGTGGAGCCTAGAGCCCAAAGACAAATTCTTCATAGCTCACGCCCTTCTGTTCAAGAAGCTGATGGAGGATGGCCGTGGAGGCCTTCATGCCGGCCTGGCCGTCCCCGGCCCTGCGCTCGGCTTCGAGCATGGTGCGGTAGAGGCCATCGACGGTCTGGATGGCCTCGGACCTCGGCTTCCGGCGCACGGAGTAGTAGCCGATGAGGTTCCCGTGGGCGTCGAAAGAGGGTGTCACATTGGCGAAGACCCAGTAGAAGCTGCCGTCCTTGGCCATGTTCTTCACGTACGCGGAGATCTCCTGCTTCGACTGGATGGTGTCCCAGAGGAGCTTGAACACGGCCCGGGGCATGTCGGGATGCCGCAAGATGCTGTGCGGGGCTCCCAGGAGCTCGCGCTCGGAGTAGCCTGAGATCTCGATGAAGATACGGTTCCCGTAGGTGATGACGCCCTTCAGATTCGTCTTAGAGACGATGAAGTCGTCCTCGCCCAGGACCTTTTCGTGCTGGGTTGGTTGGGGCCTAGCGCTCATTTGGGGGATCTCCACCCTCCCGTTATCGGGCGGTGAGCCTCCTGAGCCTGAGTTTTGGGCCTTCCTGAGACTCAGACCGCCGAGATGGGGTAACGGCCCTGGTCCACCATGGCCTGGGCGATGCGCTGACGCACTGCAGATAGGGCCACGGGGGCAGGGGCCTGCATGGCGAGGAGATCCGCCACCAGCGTGTCCAGCACCGTGTCCGATGCCAGCTCCGCGGCCAGCATGCGCGCTTCGGCCTGGACGCGGTTCCAGGCCTCCTGCGCGTAGGCCGTGGCCAGATCCAGGGCCAGGTTGGACCAACGGTGGCCGGTGGCGGCCATCTTCTGGGCGCGGACCACGGCGGCTTCCATGGCGTAGATTTCCAGCAGCATGTTGGCGATGCGGGCCGCAGCCTCCTGGTTGTCGAGGATCTTCGGTCCGTGCAGGCCCTGGGCCAGGGCGATGACCTTCAGGGCCCGGGCCTTGGACAGGGCCACGGTGCGGAGCAGGGGGTCCTTGGGCAGGTCGAGGTGGGCCGAGGCGGCTGCGCTCAGGGGCAGGCCCTCTAGGCCGCTGCAACGCTTGAGGAAGGTCTGGGCGATGAGCAGGCGGTTGATCTCGTTGGTGCCCTCGAAGATGCGGTTGATCCGGCAGTCCCGATAGATCTTCTCGGGGGGGTACTCGGCGCTGAACCCAGCGCCGCCGAAGGACTGCACCGCATCGTCCGCCGTGGCGAAGAGGGCCTCGCTGCCCCAGACCTTGGACATGGAGGCTTCCATGGCGTACTCGTCGATGGCCTTCATCTTGTCGGCGCCACCGGTCTCGCTCTCCCAGCTCGTGAGGGCCAGGGCCTCGTCCAGGTAGCCGATGGTGCGGAAGCTCATGCTCTCGCCCACGAAGATCCGCATGGCCATGTTGGCCAACTTTTGCTGGATGAGGCCGAAGGCGTTGAGGGGTTTGCCGAACTGGGTGCGTTCGCCGGCGTACTTGAGGGTGTATTCCAGCACACGCTTGCCGGCGCCCACGGAGCTGGCGCCCAGTTTGAAGCGGCCCACGTTCAGGATGCCCAGGGCGATGCGGGCGCCCTTGCCCTTGCCACCCAGTAGCCGGTCCTCGGGGATGCGGCAGTTTTCCAGGATGACGGTACGGGTGGAGCTGCCCTTGATGCCCATCTTCTTTTCCTCGGCCCCGGTGCTGATGCCGGGGTCGGTCTTCTCGACGATGAAGGCACTGAGGTGGCTGCCGTTGATCTTGGCAAAAATGACGAAGATATCGGCGAAACCGGCGTTGGTGATCCAGGCCTTGGTGCCGTTCAGCACCCAGTGACCGTCCTGCAGCACGGCGGTGGCCTTGGCCCCCAGGGCGTCGGAGCCGCTGCCGGCCTCGGTCAGCGCGTAGGCCGCGCACCACTCGCCCGTGGCCAGCTTGGGCAGATACTTGGCCTTCTGCTCGGGGCTTCCGAAGTAGACGATGGGCATGGTGCCGATGCTGGTGTGCGCGGTGTAGCTGGTGGAGAAGCTGGCCTGCTTGGCCATCTGCTCCAGCACCAGGAGGGCGGTCTTCTTGTCCAGGTCCAGGCCACCGTACTCCTCGGGGATCTCCATCCCCAGGAAGCCGAGGTCCCCAGCCTTGGCCAGCAGGTCGCGCGTGAGCTCCAGGTCCAGGTGGTCGATCTCCTCGTCCCGGGGCAGGATTTCGCCGTTCACGAAATCGCGGGCGGCCTCGGCGATGGCCAGGGCATCCTCGCTGTTCTCCTCCGGCGTGGCCTGGGGCAGGGAGCCGGCAGGGTGGAACATGAAACTGCCGCCGCGTACCAGCTGGGTCTCTTCCTGAGCCATGGGAGCCTCCAATCAAACCATGATCTACCCGGAGTCAGGACCCCTCCAGCCCTATTGCCGAGAACTGCATCACAAACGAAGGACCAACATGTCAGATAAGCCGCTTCTGGCCCTTGGGATGGTTCAGAACGACCTGCTTGACCCGCTCAATCCAGGTGGCGCGGGCGCCCGGTTCCAGGCGCTCGTGGGGCAGGGACCGCTCCTCCAGCAGCTTGTCCACCAACTGGTCCACGGCCTGGGCGAAGAACGCATCCGTGTCCCGCACGCCGTCCGCGGCGAGCTGCCCGCTGAAGGGCACCTTGAAAAGCAGGTCGTAACTCTTCATCCAGTTGTGCATGAACCGCTCGATGGGCAGCTGGCGGCCGGAGGCCAGCATCATGTAGGCGTAGTTGTCCAGGACGCTGCGGTCGCAGACCAGGACATCATGCTGGCTGCCGGAGCGGATCTCCTCGGCCATCTGGGTGAGGAAGATCCAGGTCTGCGCCTCCAGGGAGGTCTTCTGGTTGATGGGCAGGGGCGACAGGCGTGCCACCTCCTTCACGATGTCCACGTGGACGCCCTCCCGCTTCAGGGCTGCGGCCAGCTCGTAGCAGAGGGTGGTCTTGCCGACCCCGTGGGTGCCGATGAATGCAACTTTCATCGATCCAGTATCCAGGGGATAGCCTGGCGGGTGGCTGTGCCCTTGGTCACCCTTGTAAGCCGATCAGCTCTGGTCTGGCGCGCTGCGCCGGGCCAACATCTCCCTTCGAAGGTCCTGGGCGCAGTCCGGGCAGACACCGTGGGTGAAGGTAGCTTCGGTATGCTCGGAGATATAGGTCTCCATCTGGTTCCAGTAGCCCTGGTCATCCCTGATCTTCTTGCAGTGGCCACAAATGGGCAGCATGCCCTTGAGGTTCTTCACTTCGGCCAGGGCCTGGGTCAGATCCTGGATCAGGTGGTCGCGCTCAGCCTGGGAGTCCATCTGCTTCCGCCAGGTGGCCTTGGCCATCCATGCCAGCACGATGGAGAGCGACACCAAGCCCAGGGTTGCCGACCCTGAGAGTATCGCTTCCCGATACCAGGTTTGGAGGTATTCCGACTCCGCGAGCCCGACCAGGATATAGAAGGACGGACTCGACATCCTTCGGAAGGTGTAGGTTCGGACCTGCCCGTCCAGCACAGACCTGGTGCTGAAATGACTCACCTGCCTTCCCGACTTGACCGCTTCCAGGTAGTCACCGGAAATCCGTGTATCTCCGATGAGCTTGTCCTGCTCGTTGGTGGTGGGGTATCTGGCCAACAGCTCCAGGTCCCTGCCCCGAAGGGAGATGGACCCCAGCTTGCCGATGTTCACTTGCGCAAGCTCCCGGGTGAGCTGCTCCAGCGTGACCGTGGCAAAGATGACGCCCCGGAAGACACCGGCCGGGCGCTCCATCCGGCGGGCCAGGGTGATGACCCAGGCGCCGTCAGCCCCGTCCCTGGAGGGATGGGAAATGTACAGGCTCGCCTGGGGCGTCTGCACCAGGTGTTTGAAGAATGACCTCTGGGAGAGATCCACCTGGGCCTGATTGTCGTTGCCGTCAAGTGGCACTAGCCGGCCCCTGGCGTCCGTGGTACGCAGGGAATCCAGCAAGGCCATCCGAGAGAACTGGGATTTCAGGTGGGTCTCGATTCCAGCTGCGTTCGGGGGCAGGTCAGTCCGCTCCGCTTCATCCTTGACGGACATCAGCACGAGGTCGATCTGGCGGATGGAAGCCAGCAGGTACTGTTCCAGAACCTGGGCCAGATTGTCCGTGGTCTCTTCTGCGTGGACCAAGTATTGACGCCGGCTGTTGGCCAGGGTCCAGCCAGCCAGACCAATGACCAGTAAGTCGAAAACCAGCAGCGCGAGGAGCAATGGCCGCAGTTGGAAGCGCGAAACTCCTTTGGGGGGGGGAAGTTCAGTCATCAGGATTCCATCAGTTGGGGTGGGCCCTGAATTCCCATCGACTGGGGCCGCCCACGAGGTGAATCGCGTGGCTCAGAGTAGGCTGGTGCCGTCCATGACGCCAGGCTGCTCCAGACCCAGCAGCTTCAGGAGCGTGGGCGCCACGTCGCTGAGGGCGCCGCCGCTGCGGAGCTGGCCGGCCTCCAAGCCCTGGGCGATCAGCACCGCGGGAACGGGGTTCAGGGTGTGGGCCGTATGGGGGTTCCCGTCCTCGGCCCGCATGCACTCGCAGTTGCCGTGGTCGGCGGTGATGAACAGGGCGCCGCCCATGGCCAAGGTGGCCGCCGCGATGCGCCCCACGGCGGCGTCTACGGCCTCGCAGGCGGTGATGGCGGCCGCCAGATCGCCCGTGTGGCCGATCATGTCGGGATTGGCCAGGTTGCAGACCAGTAGGCGGTAGCCGCCGGACCGGATGGCCGCCTCCAGGCCCTGGCTGACCTCGGCGAGGCTCATCTCGGGCTGCAGGTCGTAGGTGGCCACCTTGGGGGAGGGGACCAGGCGCCGCTCCTCGCCCTCGAAGGGCTCCTCCCGTCCGCCGTTGAAGAAATAGGTGACATGGGCGTATTTCTCGGTCTCGGCCGTGCGGAACTGCTTCCACCCCCGGGCGCTGATGAGCTCCCCGAGGATGAGGTCGAGGCTCTGGGGCGGGTAGGCCACCGAGACGAAGGGATCCAGCTCCACGTCGTAGGCCGTGAAGGTGACCAGCTTCAAGGCGGGACGGCGCTTCGGCGCGAACCCGGAGAAAGCCGGATGCACCAGGGCGTGGCACAGCTGCCGGGCCCGGTCCGCCCGGAAGTTGAAGAAGAGGACGCCATCGCCATCGGCGAAGGGATGGAAGGCATCCAGGCGGGTGGGGGCGATGAACTCGTCGGTCTCACCCCGGCCGTAGGCGGTGGTGATGGCCGCCAGGGCGTCCGGGGCGGAGTGGGTCGCCTCGCCGTCCACGTAGAGCTTCCAGGCCTGCTCGGTGCGCTCCCACCGCTTGTCGCGGTCCATGGCGGTGTAGCGGCCACAGACCGAGCCGATGGTCACGAGCGGCGTGTCCCGGAGCTGGAAGCCGAGCCACTGGAGGAAGCCGTCGGCACTCTTCTGGCCCGTGTCGCGGCCGTCGGTGATGGCGTGGATGGTGGTGGGAATACCTTCCGCCTGGGCCCACTGGGCCAGGGCCACCAGGTGGTTCTGGTGGCTGTGGACGCCGCCATCGCTCACCAGCCCCAGCAGGTGCAAGCGCTTGCCGGTGGCCTTGAGCTCTGCCAGGAGGCTGCCGATGGGGGCGTTCTCGCGGAAGCCGCCCCGCCGGATGGCGGCATCGATGCGGGTGAGCTCCTGCCAGACCACGCGACCGGCACCCAAGTTCATGTGGCCCACCTCAGAGTTGCCGAACTGGCCCTCGGGCAGGCCCACGGCCTCGCCACTGGTCTGTAGCTGGGTGGTGGCGTAGGTCTTCCGCAGGGCGTTGAAGCGGGGCATGGCGGCCATGAAGGTTGCGTCGAAGGCGTTGCGGGGGCCATCGCCGAAGCCGTCGAGGATGAGCAGGGTGACGGGGCCTTGGATCATGGGCTGGCTCATCGCTTTCTCTCGGTCCGCTGTTTGGCTTTCAGGCCCTTGGGAAGATCTTCGGGCACGAAGCCGATGGGTCGCTCGGCCTGGGCTTCCTCCCCCTCGCCCTGGAGGGACTTGAGGACGAGGTCAAGTTTCTGCTCCAGGGCAGTGATCCGCGCGGACAGCTCGGCCTGGGAGGTAAGCACGTGCCGGGCCTTCGCAAAGGCCGGCAGGAGGGCCAGGAGGGCGGGCTCCTTCTCCGGCAGCAGGCCCGTCAGGAGGGCGGCGCCCGCTTCCGTGAAGGCCAGGACCGGGGCATCCGGGATCCTCTCCCGCTCTTTGGCCGTGAGGGGGAAGACCAGGGACTCGTGGAACCGGTGCGGATGGGACTGGACCAGGGTCGCAAGGGACTTGGCGTCCAGGCCGATCTGTTCGGCCAGGACCCGGTCCGGCAGGGCGGCGGTGTCGCGGATCCAGAGCAGACGGGACAGGACCTCCACGGGGGCGCTCACGGCACCTGTTCCCCGTGGGGGTGGGAGAGCAGGTAGAGCACGGCCATGCGGACCGGCACGCCGTTGGTGACCTGGTCGAGGATGAGGTTGTTGGGGCCGTCGGCCACGTCGCTGGTGATCTCCAGGCCCCGGTTGATGGGGCCGGGGTGCAACACCGCCACATCCTTCTTGGCCCGCTGCATCCGGGCGGGGTTCAGCTGGAAGAAGCGGCTGTATTCTCCCTGACCGGGGATGTAGGCGCCGGTGCCCCGCTCGAACTGGGCCCGCAGCATCATGATGGCGTCCTGACCCGGGATGATCGCATCGAAGTCGTGGCAGATCTCGATGGAGGGCCAGGTGGCCTTCATCTCCTGGGGCACCAGGGTGGGCGGGCCCACCAGGGTGACCCTGACGCCCATGCGGGTCAGCAGCCAGAGGTTGGAGCGGACCACGCGGCTGTTGCGGATGTCGCCCACGATGGCCACCTTCAGGCCTTCCAGCCTTCCGAAGCGCTTCCGCAGGGTGTAGGCGTCCAGCAGCGCCTGGGTGGGGTGCTCGTGCGCCCCGTCTCCGGCGTTCACGATGCTGGCCTTCATGTGCCTGGAGAGGAGCGTGTGCGCCCCGGGAGCGCTGTGGCGCATGACGATGAGGTCCGGGTGCATGGCCTCCAGGTTCATGGCCGTGTCGATGAGGGTCTCCCCCTTGTTCAGGCTGCTGGTGTCCGCATCAAAGTTGATGATCTCGGCGGACAGCCGCTTCTCGGCGATCTCGAAGCTGTTCCGGGTGCGGGTGCTGTTCTCGAAGAAGAGGTTCACCACCAGCTTCTTGCGCAAGGCCGGGACGATCTTGATGCTGGGGCGCTCGCAGACCTCTTCGAAGGCCTGGGCCTGGTCGAGCAGGGCGGTGATGTCCCGGGGGCTGAGGGGCTCGATCCCGAGCAGGTGCTTGTGCGGGAAGACGTAGCGCTCGGAGGTCATCAGCAGGCCTCCACGGTCACGCCATCTTCGCCGTCAATCTCCTTCACCCTGACCGCCACCCGGTGGCCCGGGGGCACTTCGACCCGCAGGCAGGCCAGGTCAGCCTGGATGGGGAATTCCCGGCCACCTCGATCGGCCAGGACCAGCAGCATGACCCGGCGGGGGCGACCGTGGTCCAGCAGGGCATCCAGGGCGGCCCGGACCGTCCGCCCGGTATAGAGGACGTCGTCCACCAGGACGACAGTGCGCTCCTTGAGCGTGAAGGGGATCTCTGTGGGCCGGACGATGGGGCTGCCCACCATCTCGGTCAGGTCATCCCGGTAGAGGGTGATGTCCAGGGAGCCCACGGGGACGGCCGACCCCGTACGGGCCCGCAGGAGGCTGGCCAGCCGTTCGGCCAGGGGGAGCCCTCGGGACCGGATCCCCAGGAGGACGAGCTCCTCCTCCGGACCCACCTGGGCCATCAAATCTGTCGCCAGCTGCTGGAGCGCGACCTCCATCTGGCCGGGGTCCATGGGACAGGGGGCAGCGGGCATGGAACCTCCGGGGTGCGCCCCCTCGGGGCGCGCGCACGGTTTCAAGTCTATCCCAGCCCTGACGGACACCGCACCCTTGGGGCAGGTTTTGCAGGATTCAAGTCGGAATCCCCCCCCTCCGATGCCCCATGTGAGGACGCCCATGAGCAAGGAACGCCGACAGTACCAACGGATTCCCCTGGAAGCCAGCCTGAGCTTCCAGGAACTGAGCTTCCACAAAGGGGATATCCCGGCCACGAGCAGCTACAAGGATGTGTCGGGTGGCGGGTTGCTGGTGGATTCCCCCCGGGCCTACCCCCTGGGCACCCTGCTCAAGCTGGAGCTTCGCGTTCCAGGCTGGGGCCGCTACCAGAACCACTTCGGCCCGGTCCAGGACGCCGATGTCCGCCCCCTGGTCGCCCTCGGCATGGTCGTGCGCGTCGAGCAGATGGACGCCGGCGGCTATGAACTGGGCGTCAAGTTTCAGAACGTCTACCCCGATGACCTTGAAGCCCTCGTGAAGTTCCTGGAGGCCACCGTGCCTCCTCCCTCCCTCTGACCCCAGTCTCACCACCCATTCCAGGAGGCCCCAGTGAAGATCCTCATCGTGGACGATTCCTCGACGATGCGGCGCATCATCATCAACACCCTGTCCCGCATCGGATACACCGATGTGGTCGAGGGTGAGAACGGCAAGAGCGGGCTCGAGAAGCTCGGCCAGGGCGGGGTGGAAATGATCATCACCGACTGGAACATGCCGGAGATGGATGGCCTCGAGTTCGTGAAGACCGTGCGTGGCCAGAATTCGGCCATTCCGATCCTCATGGTGACGACCAATGCCGCCAAGGAGGACATTGTGGAAGCCCTCCAGGCTGGCGTGAACAACTACGTGGTGAAGCCATTCACCCCGGAGACCCTCAAGGAAAAGATCGAGTCCCTCCTCGGGTAGGGAGCAGGCCATGGACCAGTCCGAAATCGACGCCCTCCTCGCCGGAGGCGGAAAAGCCCCCAAGAAGCCGAAGGTGGCCGCGAAAGCGACCCCCCTCGCGGAGCCTGCCCCGGCGCCAGCCTCCTCTGCTTCTGCTTCTGCCGAACCCCACAAGGACGGCGCAGGCCATGTGATCTCCGAGCTGGATACGGTCACCTCGGTCACTGAGCGCGAGTCCAACAAGGTCATGGACCAGCTGGACCAGATCAGCCGGCTCGTGTCCCGCCAGCAGCAGCTCGTCACGGACATGATGCGCCACGAGGGAGCCCAGTCCCCAGGTGTCCAGAAGGCCATCCACGAGGTCATGAGCGCCAGCAAGGAAATCCAGGACAAGGTCTTCGAGGCCATGGACCTGATGCAGTTCCAGGACATCACTCGGCAGAAGCTGGAGCGCATCGTCCACCACCTGCGCCAGATCCACGACTACATCGTGGACCTGCTCGGAACAGGCCTGAAGAGCGACTCGGAACGGCCGTCGATCAGCCACACCATCGCCCAGACCGGTACCACGCCCGATGAAAACAAGGCCCACGCGGACGCGGTGATCGAGGCCTTCAAGTCTCAGAAGAAGGGGTAAGCCATGGCCGCCCAGTCCACCCAGGCCCACCTCGCCACGGAGCTGGTGCCGTCGGGCCAGCTGGTGACCTTCACCCTGGACGGCGTGGAGTTCGGGCTGGACATCGACCGGGTCCAGGAGATCACCCATCGCAGCGACGTGACGCCGGTCCCCGGAAGCCCCAGCTTCATCCTCGGCGTCATCAACCTGCGCGGCCTCATCATCCCCGTCATCGACAGCCGCATCCGGTTCCACCTGGCCCCCCAGGAACCCACCTCGAAGACCCGCATCATCGTGCTGCGCCTAGCCAGTGGACCGACCGGCCTCCAGGTTGATTCCGTGGCCGAAGTGGTGCGCCTGGAGGATCACACGATCCGCGAGACCCCCCCCCTGGTGGCGGGCATCCGCGCTGAGTACCTGGCCGGCATGGTCACCGTGGGCACACGCCTCATCACCCTGATCCACCTCGAGAAGCTCCTGGAAAGCTCGGAACTCACCCGGCGGGCGGACTTTGATGATCTCGGCATGGCCGGGACCTTCTCGGGGGCCGGGGATGAAGCCGGTGAGGCCATCGAGGAGGATGGCCGTCCCTTCGTCACCTTCCGCTTGGGTTCGGAGTCCTTTGGCATCGCCCTCCACGAGGTGGAGGAGATCGTCGAACTGCCATCCGTCACCAAAGTGCCCGACGCGCCCGACTATGTACTTGGGGTGATCTGCCTCCGGGACCAGGTCATGCCCCTCGTCGACCTGTCCGAGATCCTCTCCATCCAGCAGGGCGCCCTGGAGCGCAAGCGGGACATGGTGGTACTGCTCTCCTTCGGGACTGCGAAGATCGGCGTCGTGGTCGATGAGATCCTGGAGATCCTCCGGGTGCAGGATGAACAGGTCCTGCCACCTCCGCAGACCCTTTCCGAGGAGGAGCGGGAACACCTGGAGGGCATCCTCCTGTTGCCTGGCCGGATGGTGAGCCTCATCAACGTGCTGAAAATCATCACGGGTGACGACCAGGAGAAGATTGCCGCCATGGGCCAAGGCCTAGGTTTGGCCGACACCCGGGTGCAGGAGACCGAACCCAACCTGGAGTTGGTCGTTTTCCGCCTCGGGCCGGAAAGCTATGGCCTGCGCCTCCACGAGGTCCGCGAGATCATCATGGTAGGTCAGATCACGCCCGTTCCGCGTGCGCCCCACTTCGTGGATGGTGTGCTGAACCTCCGCGGGGAAGTGATGCCCGTGGTGGACCTGCGCACCCGATTCGGCCTGGACCGGGTGGAAGCGACCTCCATCTCCAGGATTCTCATCACCAGCATCGGCGGCGTCTTCACCGGCCTGGTGGTGGACGCGGTGGACGAAGTTCGCCCCGTGGACCTGCACCGGTTCGGGCCTCCGCCCCCCGTCACGGCTGTGGGCGCCAACCGGTACATCGAGAAGGTGGCCCGCCTGGACAACGGCATGATCTTCCTGCTCGAGCTCCAGCAGCTGCTGACCGATGCCGAAACCGAGCAGCTCCAGGGCCTACAGGGCCGGCGGGGTGCGACCAACAGGACGGGTGAGCCATGAGTGATTTCGCCCTTGACGACCCCAGCTTCTATGAGGACTTCCTTGTCGAGGCGCAGGAACACTTCGAACAGATCGAGACCAACTTCCTGGCCCTCGAGGAGGCGCCGGGCGACCTTGACCTGCTGAACGCCATCTTCCGCAGCGTCCACACGATCAAGGGTGCCGCCGGTTTCCTGGGCCTCCAGAAGGTCCTGGCCCTCGCCCACATCGGCGAGAACGTCCTGGATGACCTGCGCAAGTCCCGGATGGAACTCAGCGACCTGGTCATGGAGCTGCTGTTCGAGACCGTGGACATGCTCAAGGTGCTGGTCGATGACGTGCGCATCCAGGTCAGAAAGCAGGGTGAGGCCGAAGACCCGGACCCCAGCGACCTGATCCGGAGACTCGAGTCCCTGAAGACGGGGGCCGCCCCGGTCGCGTCCGCCAAGACCACCGCACCCAATGGTGATCTCCACCTCCCGGCTAGTCTGGCCGGCTTGAACTCTGCTGGCCGTGCGACGGCCACCGAAGCCCTTGCCGATGGGAAAGCCGTGCTGGGCATCCATGTCGAGTTCTCCGGCGCGATCTTCGGCACTGCCTTCAATCCCTTCTCCATGTTCCAGATGGTGGAGCTGGTGGGCCGTCTGCTCCATCGGCAGATGATTCCCCGGGAGCCCTTGGTGGACCTGGAGTCCTTCGACCCCAAGGTCTTCCACCTGGATCTTGTGATGCTCATCGAGGCCACGGAGCCCATCGAGGAGGTCCGCAAGGTATTCGGGGCCGTGACGAACGCGGTGATCACCTTCCATCCCCTGAGTCTCGGTGGCGGGCCAGAGGTCGAGTCCGCTGCTGCCGAGGGAGTGCCCGCGGCCGAGGACCGGCGCAAGTCGGGTCGACGGAACTCCGACGACAAGGGCACCTCCGACACCATTCGGGTGAGTCAGGCCAAGCTCGAGCAGTTCATGAACATCGTGGCCGAACTGATCATCAGCAAGACCATGATCAGCCACCTGGTCGAAAGACTGGTGCCCATGGTCAACGGACATCCCGCCTCGGCCGTGGCCAAGGAACTCGCCCACGCCTCCGTCTACCTCGATCACGTCAGCAAGGAGATCCAGGCCTCTGTGCTGGGCATCCGCATGGTCCCGGTGAAGACCATCTTCTCGAAGTTCCCCCGGATGCTCCGCGACCTTGCCAAGAACAGCGGCAAGAAGATCGAGCTCCAGGTGGTGGGCGAGGATACAGAAATCGACAAGAGCATCATCGAGGAGCTGGGCGACCCGATGATCCACCTCATCCGCAACAGCGCCGACCATGGCATCGAAACCCCCGAAGCCCGTGTGAAGTCGGGCAAGTCCGAGGTGGGCACCGTGATCCTGCGGGCCCGGCACGAGGGCGACAGTGTGGTGGTGGAGATCGAGGACGACGGCAAGGGCATCGACCCGAAGGTCATCCGAGCCAAGGCCGTGGAGAAGGGCCTCATGTCCCAGGAGCGCGCAGATGCGATGCCCGACGATGAGGTAATCGAGCTCATCTTCGCCCCGGGTTTCAGCACCGCAGCCACGGTGACTGACATCTCTGGCCGGGGCGTGGGCATGGACGTGGTCCGTTCCAACGTTCGGAAGCTCAACGGCCGCGTCGGGGTGCGCTCCACCGTGGGCAAAGGCTCGATCTTCACCATCAAGCTGCCCCTCACCCTGGCCATCATCGACGCCCTGCTGGTGAAGAGCGGCAACCAGGTCTTCGCGCTCCCCGGCACCGCCGTGGAGGAGACCCTCATCGTCCCGCCGGAGAGCGTGTCCCACCTCACGAGCCGCCAGGCCATCAACCTCCGGGGTGAAGTGCTGGGCGTATGTCGACTGAAGCACCTGCTCAAATCGGTCTCGCCCGACAGCGCGGATGAGGCGGATGGACTCTCCGTGGTGGTGGTGTCGGCGGCCGGCCGGCGCATGGGCATCATCGTCGATACCTTCGTGCGCCGCCAAGAAGTGGTCATCAAGCCCTTGGCCCCCTACCTCGCCAGCCTGCCGGGCATCAGCGGCGCCTCCATCATGGGTGACGGCGGCGTGGTGCTGATACTGGATCCTGCCGAGCTGCTGCAACTCGCCGTCCAGGAGGCGGTGTGAACCTCGGCTCTGCCCCCGCGCCCCAGGCCCGCGCCCAGGGCCGGGAGGCTGTCCAGCACCGGTTCATGACCTTCTTCCTCAATGACCGGGCCTACGGGCTTCCCCTGGAACACGTGGCTGAGATCACGCCGTTCCGGGAACTGAACAAGCTGCCGCACATGCCCCGGTCCGTGGAGGGCATTCTGGACCTCCGGGGCCGGGTGGTGCCCGTGGTGAACCTGCGGGTACGGATGTCCCTGCCGCCGCTCGATCCATCGCGGACGGGTACCATCCTGGTCCTGGACCTGGCCGGCACGGCCACGGGTCTGCTGGTGGATGCGGTGGACGCAGTGGTGAGCATTCCGGACTCGGATCTGGTCCCGGCCAGCCCCCTGCTGGCGGGGCTGGATGGCGCCTGGGTCGAGGGCTTCATCGTCCAGGGAGAGCGGGTGGTGACCCTGCTTGACGCGGCGCTGATCGCCAATCATGGCGTGGGCCGGACCCAGGGCAAGGAGGTGCTGGCCACCCTCAGTCTGGAAGAGCGGCTCGACGATGGCCTGCGGCGCCTCATCGAGATGGCGCCCCCCAAAGAACAGGGCGAGCACCGCGTCATGCCCCAGATCGAATCCTCCATCTCCTATACGGAGCAGGAGATGGCCAAGGTCCTGGAGCGGGTGGAAGCCATGCTGGCCAGCACCGACCGGGTCTTCCAGGGACTCGGCTACCTCAAGCAGGAGGCCGGGCTGGGGAAACTCAAGGGTCATGAGCGGGATATCGCCGAACTGGAGCGGTTGAACCAGGAGATGCAGGATATGGTCTTCGCGCTTATCCAGCAGATGCAGTTCCAGGACATCGCCAGGCAGAAGCTGGAACGGGTGATGGCCCACCTCAAGGGCATGCAGGTGGCCATCTCAGGGAAGTTCCGGGCAGCCAAGTAGGGCGGGGGTCACGGCCCCGAGACTGGAGCCTGTCCTCTTCCCCGGGCACAATGGAGGATTAGCCATTGGAGTCCCCGTGAGCAGCCAGCCCTTCACCGAAGTCCGATTCCTCGCCGGCCTGGTCGGCGAGACCGTCCGGCTGCGGGGCTGGGTGCGCAATGCCCGCACCAGCAAGACCCGGTTCATCGAATTGCGCGATGGCTCGGGCTTTGTCCAGTGCGTGGTGGGTGCCGCCGAGGCCGACCCGGAGAGCTACGAACTTGCGGGAAAGCTCACTCAGGAGGCGGCCATCACGGTGACCGGCCTGGTGCAGCAGCACCCCAAGACCGGGCAGCCCGAACTGCTGGTGAAGGCCCTGGAGCTCATCGGTGGCAGCACGGATTTCCCCATCACGCCCAAGGAGCACGGCACCGAGTTCCTCATGGAGAACCGCCACCTGTGGCTGCGCAGCAAACGCCAATGGGCCATCCTGCGCATCCGCCACACCCTGGTGAAGGGCATCCGCGACTTCTTCGACAGCGATGGCTTCACCCTGCTGGACGCCCCCATCCTCACGCCCAGCGCCTGCGAGGGCACGAGCACGCTCTTTGGCACCGAGTACTTCCACGAGGGCATGGCCTTCCTGAGCCAGTCGGGACAGCTCTACCAGGAGCCTGGCATCGCGGCGTTTGGCAAGACCTACTGCTTTGGCCCCACGTTCCGCGCCGAGAAGAGCAAGACCCGGCGCCACCTCACCGAGTTCTGGATGGTGGAGCCCGAAGTGGCCTTCGCCCACCTGGACGACGTGATGATCCTGGGCGAGCGCATGACCAAGTTCCTCATCCAGCGCGTCCTCGAAGGCCGCCAGGAGGAGCTGAAGATCCTCGAGCGTGACCAGGCGCCGCTGGAGATCGCCCTGAACAACACCTTTGACCGCATGACCTATACCGAGGCGGTGGACAAGCTGAAAACCCTGGGCAGCGACATCAATTGGGGCGAGGACTTCGGGAACGATGACGAGACCATCCTCATGAACGCCACCGACAAGCCGCTGTGGGTGCACCGCTTCCCCAAGGCCTTCAAGGCCTTCTACATGGAACCCGATCCCCTGGATGCCCGTCTGGCCCTGGGTGCCGACCTGCTGGCCCCGGAAGGCTATGGCGAGGTCATCGGCGGCGGTGAGCGCGCCTCCAGCCTGCAGTACCTCCTGGAGCAGATCGCCTTACATGAACTGAATCGGGCGGATTACGAGTGGTACCTGGATGTCCGCAAGTACGGCAGTGTCCCCCACGCCGGCTTCGGCATGGGCCTGGAGCGCGCCGTGGCGTGGATCTGCCGGCTGCCGCATGTCCGGGAAACGATTCCCTACCCGCGAATGATGGGCACCCTCAGGCCCTAGTTCCTCAGAGCTGCATCACCACGCCCGGCAGCTTCTGGATGGCCTCCCGTAGCGGCGTCTCGGCTTGGTCGTCGGGCAGGGTGACCCAGAAGGTGTAGCTGATGAAAGCGCCCTTGCAGTTGGCGGAGTGCTGCTCGTCGCCATCGGCCTGGGGTCCCAGGTGGGCGAGGATGAGGTCCATGACCATGTCAGGGCGCAGTTCCTCCTGCCGCCCGATGATCTTCATGGGGACGCGACAGGGGTAGGTGATCTCAGGGCGACGACAGGCTTCTTCCATCCCGTCATTGTCCACGTCTTTCCTCAATCGCTCAACGCATCGCGCTGAGCGCAGGCATCAGCCGACCTCGATCTCCCGGAGATCCTTCCCCGGCTTGAAGCGGATGCTCTTGCCCTTGGGGATCTGAACGCTGGCGCCGGTCTTGATGTT
>Ga0268298_10000952_pt1 | contig 35821 bp, 26 predicted proteins | sample WWTPWeurt_MetaG_FD_194462 | JGI IMG/M metagenome (GOLD analysis project Ga0268298, IMG submission 194462) | Activated sludge microbial communities from WWTP in Nijmegen, Gelderland, Netherland - WWTP Weurt | ecosystem: Engineered > WWTP > Aerobic digester > Activated sludge | place...
GAACGGATCCGTGGCTTTTCAAATGTCTCTGTCATTTGTGTTTCAGCCAAAGGCGAGGAGCCCGATCGGGTGCGCGGGCTTGATTTGGGTGCAGATGACTATATCCTGAAGCCATTTTCTGCAACGGAGCTGCTGGCCAGGGTGCGTGCTGTTCTGCGCCGTTCTCAGCGCCCACAAATGAGCCCGGAGGCAAACTCTTTGTTTGTACATGGCAATTTGCGGGTAGATTTTGCCCGAGCCGAGGTCTACAAGGATGATAAAATGATTTATCTCTCGGCAACAGAATATCGCGTCCTGCTCCAGCTTGTCCAGGCTTCTGGAAAGGTTGTTCATTCTGACCAGCTTCTGAAAGATGTTTGGGGAGATGAATACAGCGAGGATAAGGAAATTCTATGGGTCAGCATTTCGCGCTTGCGCCAAAAGCTGGAGGATGACCCCCGAAACCCAATCCATATTGTAACCCGGTCTGGTGTAGGGTATATCATGCCCGGCGAAGGTGAGTAAAGAGGAGTCCTATGTCTCTCCATTATGATGAAAAAGGCAAGTTTTTTACGGATTACATCAGCAAAGATGCAATCCAGGCAGTTATTCAAACAGCTAATAACCGGATTCGGGGGAATCTGTATATTCGCGCTGGAGAACGGGTCAGCGATTACCTGAACAAATCGGGCACTTTTTTGCCAATCACTGAAGCTGAGATTTTTGACCTGAATGGCAACAGTCTTTATAAGACCCCGTTTTTGGCTGTCAATATGGATCTGGTCAGTTGGGTGATGCCGCAAGAGCGTCTGGTCTATGAAGAAGGGCGTGAAGACCGTGGAGAACGTAACTCAACATGAATAATGCCCTCAGGCCTCCTTCTTCAGCGCCCCAGCAGTCGGTAGATCTGTTGAAGCTGAAGACATATTTGTCTTCGGCTGTGACGCGCGATTTGGAGCAAGCCAGTGTTCCGTTGGAAAAGCGCAAAGAAGCGATTTTAGAGAGTTTGGCCCGGGCCTACCAGCAAACCCGCCTGAATCTGCCCGAAAGTGTGCGAGTTCAGCTCTTTCGTGATATTCAAGACGAATTATTAGGATTGGGGCCAATCCAAGCTTTGCTCGACGATGATTCGATCAGTGAAGTGATGGTTAACGGCGCAAAAAAGGTTTATATCGAGCGCAGTGGCAAGCTCATCAAAACCAATGTAACTTTCGATGACGATGCACATGTAATGCGGATTATTGACCGGATCGTTTTGCCGCTTGGCAGACGGGTGGATGCAGATATCCCCACGGTGGATGCGCGTCTTCCAGATGGGTCACGTGTCAATGCGATTATCCCGCCTGTTGCGATTGATGGCCCGTCGATCACCATCCGTAAGTTTGGCAAACATAAATTGACCATTGATCAGCTCATTGGTTTCAAGTCTATGACGCCGATTATGGCAGAATTTTTGCAGGCCTGTGTTCTGGCTCGGTTAAACATAGTGGTGGCAGGTGGAACCGGATCTGGGAAAACCACCCTGCTCAACGTCCTTTCCAGTTATATTCCCGAGGACCAGCGGGTTGTAACCATCGAAGATTCAGCGGAGTTACAGCTTTCCCAGGAGCATATTGTGCGCCTGGAAACCAAGCCGAGCAATCTGGATGGCAAAGGGCAGGTCACCACCCGCGATTTGGTTCGCAATGCACTCCGGATGCGCCCCGACCGGATTGTGGTGGGCGAATGCCGGGGCGGCGAAACGCTTGACATGCTGCAAGCCATGAATACCGGGCACGATGGCTCTCTTACAACCATCCACGCCAACTCTCCCCGGGATGCACTTTCGCGGATTGAAACCCTGACCATGATGGCGGGTATGGATCTGCCCTTGAAAGTGATTCGCGAACAGGTGGCTTCGGCTGTTGACCTGATTGTACAGGCCAGCCGCCTGCGCGATGGCACCCGCAAAGTAACCGGTGTTACCGAAGTCGCTGGCATGGAAGGTGAAACGGTTGTACTGACCGACATCTTTAAGTTTGAGCAAACGGGCATTGCGCCCGATGAAAAAATCATTGGCGAACATAAGCCGACCGGGATCCGGCCATTGTTTATGCATCGTCTTGAAGCTGCAGGTTTCAAATTGGGTCCCCAGGTTTTTGGCGCCAGTGCCGCCGATATCCTGGCCCAAAATCGCCGCAGGCGGTAGGGGCCTGGCCCGTGGAGTGCCAACTGGTGCGAAGCAATTTGGAGGTTGAAAATGAGTATGCCTACTGCAATTGAGATTAAAACTAAGAAACTTGGGGTGCTGATTCGTTCTGCCCGCCAGCAATCAGGCCAAACTGCTGATGAAAGCGCCCAGCTTTTGGGTGTGAGTGCACCTGAATTTCAGGCCTTTGAGCTTGGCGAGCAGGCGCCTTCGCTGCCGCAGCTTGAGATCCTGGCTTATTATTGGGGGCTTCCGGTTGAGTATTTTTGGAACAATGAACTTCTCGCAGACCAGGTCAAAGCTCCCGCCCAGGTAAATCATGGCTTACTGGTCGGCCTGCGCCAACGCATAATCGGGGTTATGCTGCGTAAAGCCCGGTTTGAGCGTAAAATTGGACTCGCTGAACTGGCTGCTGCCAGTGGGATTGCTGCTGAGAAAATCGACGCCTATGAGATGGGCCAACAAGCTGTCCCACTGCCTGAATTAGAAATTCTGGCGGCGCACCTGGGTACGGCGCTAAAACATTTCCGCGATCAGTATGGCCCTTTGGGTGCTTATTTTACCCAACAGCAAGCGCTGGAAGACTTTAAGGAACTGCCTGCAGAACTGCAAATCTTTGTCTCGCGGCCCATTAATCGCCCGTTCATTGAACTGGCTCAGCGCCTGAGCGAAATGGATGTCAAGAAACTGCGTTCTGTGGCCGAAAGTCTGCTGGAAATTACCTTCTAACCGGATGGCTGAGCTGAAAAGTGCAGCTCAATTAGCTGCTGAAGCCCAATCCCTTTACCAGAAGGGTGAATACCTTTCCGCCGGCCAAATTTTTCAGGCCAGCGCCTTTTCTTACGCATCCCTCGGCGATCCGGCCCTGGCCGTAGAAATGCGCAACAACGCCAGTGTGGCCTATTTGCAGGGCGGTGATCTGCAGTCGGCCCTGGCCGCCCTGGACGGGGTGGAAGCCTTTTATACCCAGGCGGGTGATATGCGTTCACTGGCGCTGGCGATGGGCAATCGGGCCTCGATTTTGGACGATCTGCGCCAGGATGAAGCCGCTGTTGAGGCTTATGAACGCTGTGCCGAACTTCTAAAGCAGCTTGGCGATTATGACACCCGCAGCTATGTCATGCAGTCGCTTTCCAAGCTGCAGCTGCGGCGCGGGCAGCAGCTCCAGGCATTCGCCACCATGAAAGCCGGCATTGATGCGATTCCAAACCCATCCTTGCGCCACAAGCTGTTGAAACGCCTGCTGCGGATCCCCTCCGATTTCCTTCATCTGCGGTAAATCTCTTATCCCGAACTGGCAGTTAATCCGGTGTGTCCGTCTGTGCCTGGGCTGGCAAGTCTAATTGATTCAGAAGATTGTTCAACGAGCTGAGCTCAATGTCCCGGCCTTTTTCGTAACAGGTCGTGTAGCGCGGGCCAAGCGCCTGGCTAAGAGCCTCTTGGAGCTGGCGGATTTCAACCGCTTCGGATTCAGGCCGCTGTGTGGAATTTTGCAGGCGAAGGTGATCTGCCAGTCCGATCGAATAGGCTGCCGCTTCTGGTTTGTGGGCGGAAAGGAAGATGCCTGCGAGAACTTCCAGCCAATCAGCCGTCAGAATTTGGGTTTGCTGGCTGGCTAAAACTTCATAAGCGTTGTTTAATGCCAGCCTGGCTTCACTCAGGGCGCCCTGCTGGTGATACAAATAGCCCAGATTGATCCAGGTGGCTGCAATGCCTGGGCGATCACCGAGTTGGGCTTTGATTTCAAGGCTGTTCTGATAATGTTTAATGGCGCTGGTGTAATCATGGGATTGACGATAAATCACCCCAAGGTTATTTAAGGCCATCGAAAGTTTATGCAGATCTTTTTGGGCGATCAGCAGGGGGATTGCTTCTTCCAGCGCCGCCGCCGCCCGAACTTCTTCGCCAAGCGATCTGAGGGCGTTGGCCAGATTGATCAAAATCCCGGGAATCAGCCTGGTTTCCGCCCGTTCCCGGGCGATTTCCAATCCTTTTTGATGAGCGCTGGCCGCGGTTTCAAATTGGCCGGTGGAAAAGGCAATCGTTCCCAGATTTAATTTGATCCGCATTTCAACCCCTTCTTCTCTGGCTGCCACTGAAATTGGCAGCGCCTGGTTGTACAGACCTGCAGCCAGGTCAAAATTGCCCATTGCCAGGGCCATGTTGCCCGCTATCACCAGCGTGCCCATTCGGAACGTGTCCGGGCGGTCATCGGGCATGTTTAATACAGCTTGAGCCCATTCGTATCCTTCTACAAGGTAGCCGCGCATATACCAGTACATCCACAGCGCGCTGCACAGCTGGTGGGCTTCAGCCCGGCGGCCGCTTGAGATGGCAAAACGCAGCGCCTGGCGAAAATTTGGCTGGTTTTTTTCGAAGGCAGTGATGGCCTCGACCTGCTGGGCGCTCTGAATTTGGCCTGCATGTGCCTGAGCCAGCCTTGAATAGTAAGCCAGATGGCGAACAGCGCAGGTTTCCAATTCGCCAGTTTGCTGCAATTTAAACCGGGCGAATTCCTGAATAACATCCAGCAGGTAGAACCTCTTTTCGCCGCGCATGGTTTCTGTATGGAGTAAACGATGTTGCCCGAGTTCCTCAATGACCGCTGCCAGCGGCATGTCGTTTGGCACGCATACTGCTTCAGCGGCTGTCATGTCCCAGCTGCTGTGGAATACAGCCGATTGGCGCAGTACGCTTTGGGCAGCCGCACTGAGGAGGGCATAACTCCATTCCAGGGTGGTGATTAAGGCTAAATCCGGTTCGGCTGTGTTTTCACCCAGCCTTTCAAAGCTGGCTTCCAGGCTTTGCCACAAGGGAATGATCGGCAGGCTTGTCAGGGCGCCGGCTGCCAGCTCGATCGCCAGGATATTTTGGCGTGAACGAAAACAGACCTGGGCAAGCGGGGGAGCGCTCAGGTCATTGACAATAAATCCCGACCGGGCGGCAGCCCGGTCAATAAAGAGTGAAACTGCTTCAAATTGGGACAGTGGGGCTGGGGTGATCCCCGTGCTCGCTGGCCTAAACTCCCCAGGGCCATTCGCTCTCATCTCCAGCTTTTTGCCTGGTGTACCAGGCTGCCGGTTTCGATTGGTCGTGATCAGCTTGACGCCCGGGCAAGTTGAAAGAATTTTTTGGACAAGTTCAGTCGTCGCCTCTGGGAGATGCTCGCACCCATCAAAGATCAGGAGCATCTGCTTTTGTTTAAACTGGTCCAGCAAAATGTCGACCAGAGTTTTGGAAGGTGTCAGGCGGATCCCCATCTGACTGGCGATCGTTGTGAGCAGCACGGTTTCTGAATTGAGATGGAGCGCCGAAAAGAACCAGACGCCATGTGGAAAACGCAGGATCCGCCTGGCAGCAGCCTGGATTGCCAGGCGTGTTTTCCCTGTCCCGCCGTTTCCCTCAATTGCGAAAAGCCGCTCACGCGGGTTATCCAGGAATTGGAGTGTTTGCTGTAATTCTTTCTGCCGGCCAATAAACGAACGATCTACCCTGGGGAGGTTGTGCAAGGCAGTCCAGGGCAGGTTTTTGAGCCGGGCAGCCAGATCCTGCATATCCCGCTCTGCATCTTCATCAAACATTTGCGCCAGGATATATTCTTCGGCTTTCTTACGAGCCGACTCCAACTGTCCGCTCAAGGCCAACAGTCTTACTTCTGCAATGTTCCAGACCGAATTATAAGGATCCAACCCTTGGGCTTTTAGGATAATGGTCAAAGCCTGCTCGTATTCCATCTGGTTTTCGTAAGCCTGAAACAGGCTGGCTAAATTTTTAAGTTGGGTTGTCTCCAGTTTGCTGCGCCAGACCTGGGCCCACTCTTCAAATTCAACACTATCCTTCAGATAAAAATTTTCCAGGAAAGAACCGCTGTACAACGCCACAGCCTGCTGCAGGGCTCGTTGACAGCTATCGCACATTTCACCTTTGTTGTGCTGGTGTGCCAAAACCTGGCTGCTCAGCCGGAGATACTCATGCAGATCCACCCGCAGCGAGGCAGCTGGGTTAATCTGAATTTCGTTTCGTCCAGCAAGGATGAGCGGTTCTTCGTCGCCAGCAGAGTTGAGGGCCTGTTTTAAATCCGCTAATGCCCGGCGCAAATTGGTCCGGGCAGCTTCTTCGTTATGTTCGGGCCAGAGCAGCCCGGCAAGCTGCGAACGGCTCTGGCTGCGATTTTCACAGGCCAGGTAAACCAATAAAGCCTGGACTCGGTCAAATGTAAAACGCTTGACCTCCTGCTCGGATGAGATCTCACAGTTGCCAATTACGCTCAATGTCCAATTTGTCATTTTTCTGCTCACGATTTTCTCACGGTAGATGCCTATACTGTATTTTAACAACAGTTCGGGTTAGTTCGAATAGAGGTTATTTTGGGTGTTTTTTGGGTGGCGTAGCCACCCAAAAAACACCCAAAAATCCATATCCCGAATTGACGGTATTTTAGCAATCATCGTCTCACTGGGTCGGGGAGAGTGAGGTAATTTATACGACAACGGTCGTATAAATTACCTCATTTCCAGGAGAGCAGATATCGGTATCATCTTAATTCGGGGGAATTGTGGAGCGATATATAGGTCTCTATACATGTCGCTCCCACATTCCCTGTTGGCGCAAAGAAAGAGTAATCTACACTATTTCAATCTGATGTTCTAAAACTTGCACATCCGGCCAGTTGTCTTCTACCCATTCCACCACCTGCTGAAGCAGGCGCTGGTTGTGAGCCGGGTCATTGCTAATCACAGCGCAGCCCAATACAGTCTCACGCCAGGCATCTAACCGCTCTAATTCGGCGGCTGAGATGTTGAATTCGCGATGGAGGCGCGCCAGCAGCGGCCTTAACCGGCTGCGTTTCTCCTTAAGTGAAATGCAGCCAGGTAATTCAAGGGTTAAGTGCAGCAATCCTACAGCCATGGGTTGATTGAAGTATAATATATCTATGACTGATTCACGTCGAAATTGGATTATCGTCTGGGTGCTGATTGGCACTGTGATCCTGCTGGTTGGAATGGTGGGCTTGTTTGTCTACCAGTCAATCCAAACAGGCCTCGCTCAAGTCCAGCAAGGTTTCCAGCCCATCACGGATATGACTTCCAATTTAGGAACACAGGTCGCTGATCTGCGCAATCCAACCCCCACGATCATTCCAGACCCACTGACGATTATTTACCAGGTGCGCTCATTGGCGCGCCTGGAGACCATTCAGTATTCAGTTGAGAAAGTGATCACTGCCGAAACGGGGCAGAATATTTTGGGCCCATTGTTTGGCGACAAGTTGATTTTTGTGGCTCATGGGGTTGTGATTGCCGGGATTGACCTGGATAAATTGGGCCCGAAAGACATGTGGACTGAAAATGGGGTTTTGTATGTGCGTCTGCCAGAGGCGGAAATCTTTATTGCGACCCTGGATAATGATAAATCATATGTTTATGATCGGGGTACCGGAATTTTGACGCATGGTGATATGAACCTTGAAACGGCAGCCCGCCGGGCTGCCGAAGATGAGGTAGCCAAAGCCGCCCTTGAGGATGGTATTCTCAAACAGGCCAATCAAAACGCTGAAAATTATATGTATCGTCTGCTGCGCGGGCTTGGTTTTTCGGAAGTAATTTTTATCCGCCCTACGCCCACCCCCTAAAGAGCGATTACAAACTATAGAATCCATCATTGAAATAGCCCTAGATCTTGAATGTCCAGTTTGGATGGCGGTATTTGGTCATGGCGAGATCATTGGCCCGCTCAAATTCGTCTGGGCTCAGGTCTGTTTCCTCAAATTCAATCCGCAGAACAGTTTCAAAGGAGCTGATCATGGCTTTGGCAGCCTCAGCCCAGCTCAATGGCCTCTGCAAGACATCCTCAGCGGTCAGTGCCCGGTTCAACAGCCTGGCGGCGGCCCGTTCGCGTCCGTCAGCATCCTCAAAGTGCAGCACTTTCACGATCCGGGTCAGATCTCCGCACAGTGGCAGCGAGCCGTGCTGCAAAACACCTTCGGCTCTGCGCGCCTGGGCGCTGCCAATTAGTTTTTTGCCCTCCACAACAATTTCATAATTGGAGGGTGTCTCAAAGCAAACCGGACCTTTTGAGGCGTTCTCGGCTGCCGGCTGGGTATGCGGCTGGGCTTTGGCTGGGATGTTTAACTGCCAGAGAGCGACCAGGAGAGCCGTCGAAAGGCGTTGATAACTTTCGAGAACCCCACCTGCCAGGCGCGGCTCATGAACGGGTCCGGCAACCGAATAGGTCAGTTCATCGGTATGCAAGATCGCTTTGCCGCCGGTTGGGCGGCGAACCAGGTTCCAGCCTCTGGCGCCCAGGGCTGCCTGGTCTGCTTCATCCCCTTTTTGGGCAAAACCCAAAGAAAGGCAAACTGGTTCCCAGGCATATAGACGCAGAGTGGGAAGCCGTTCGCCCCTGGCGCAGAACTCCAGGATTGCCTCGTCGATGGCCATATTCATCGCGCCGGGTTGGGGAGGGTTGATGATGAGCCGCCATCTGGCGGTTGGTAGGTTTTTTAGGTCGTCTGATGTGTACATGCTTCCACCCTTCAGGGATAGCTCTGTGTGGTCACTGTTGGCGTAGGTGTCTGCGTATAGGTGCCCAATGGATATGGCTGGCTGGTCTGGGTCGGCGTAACATTGGGATCTGGCGTGGGTGTAATGGTTGGCGTACTGCTTGACGTTGGAGAGGGTGTAACGCTGGAGGTAATCCGTGGGTCAATCGTAGCCGTAGGGAATAATATCATCTTTAAGCGGGCCAGTGTGGTATAGGGGCTGTTTTTGTTCTCCCACCACAGCTTCAAGTATGTTTCAATGGTATTGAAGGTGTCACCGGAAAGTTCGTAACTTAACCCCAATACATAATAAAACCGGTCGCAAATCTGGTGGGTTTTACAGTTAAACCTGCCGGAACGTAAAACGCCGCGCAGTCTGTCACGAACTGCTGCTGCAGAGACACCATTGAACAGACTTTGTTGGGCAGCGTTCAGGTTGTCGAGCGTGTACGTGGTTAAAGCCGGATCAACTTCCACCAGAAGTAAATATGCATCGAACTGCCCTGGCGTGAAACGGAGTATGTACCCCTGACGCGGCACGATTTGAAAGATGGCTTCAGAGCTTTCCATGACGCTGAAATAGATCTCAGGTTTGGCGCTTTCCACCTGGCCGAGGTTCAGCAGCCGGACGCCATCTGACACCTGGACCAGAATCCAAAAATCCAACATCTGACCGGGGCGCAGCTTCACGGTGAACCAGCGCTCAGGCTGTGCATCCTGATTGAAGTCGAAAATCCCGCTGGATGCAAGGCCGGCGCCGCCGTTCAGCAAAGCGCTGAAGGCTTCTTCGACAGTGGCTGGCTTAAGGCTTTCTAAAATGGCTTGCAGGGCCCGGGCTGGACTGCACAGATCTTCGGCCTGACAGGCTCGGAAGATCTCTGTGGAGGAATGCGCTGCGAGAAATGGCTGGGCTGCCTGCTGCCAGACACCCTTTGGCAGGGCTGCCAGTGTGGCTTGCATGGCCTGCTGGTCGCCGTTCAGACCCTGGTAAATCCCGATTTGATAGCGCAGTTTATCCAGGCTGTCGGCGGGGTACAGGCGGCCTTTTAAGTCCAGGCTGGGCGGCCAAAGTGGTTCTACTGCCTGCAGTACCGCCAGGTTGGCCTTGGGGGGGTAAAATGCAGCAGCCAGGTTCTGGATGGTTTCACACTGCGCCAGGGTGCTGACTGATGGGAATGCCGCAAAACGGAGGACTTGCTCTGTCAGACCGCTGCCAGTCCAGGCATACTGGCGCACAATTTCCAATGGACAGGCCGGGAAGACTGTGGCAGTCAGGGTGACGACAGCCGGATTTTGCGTGCCGCAGCCCTTGCAGCCCAGTTCGGGAACGAAACTGAGTTTAAGGTCATAGGCTGGCGCAGCCTGCAGCGCCATCTGAAGCGGGGCTGGCCCTGAAAGATCGAAAAACTGGGGGTGATAAAGCCGGGTATCATTTGCCGGCTGGCGGTAAATCGCCAGGTCGGGTGTGCCATCAGCGTTGAAATCCTGGTAGAGGTAGATGGGAGCGGCAGGAGCGTCGAAAACAAATTGTTCGGTCAGCGGGAAAATTTTGGTTGAATTGGGGGTTTCAGTAACCCAGAAAAACATATCACCGGGTTGAACTTCGAGCAAATACAAACCGAGGAACCCCGGCTGGGGTGGCAGGCTGTGGACATGCAGGGAGAGCGCCGGCTCTTTTTGCTGTACGGCCTCCGCCAGGTCGCTGATACGCAGGCTGGGGGTCTCCAACAGCTCATTCAGCAGGCGCACATATAGCGCGCTGGCATCGGGGCTGCCTGTTTGCGCCAGGCTGAACGCCAGCCCCCAGCGCCAGGAATTGGCCTGGGATGCTGCCGAAAAGCGCAGCAGTGCTTCCTGGTATGCAAACACCGCAGGTTGGTACATTTCATGAAAAGCGGGCTGACTGCGGTCTTTTAAAGCGGGGTATTTGATTTCTGGCAGCTGGCGCAGCATCACAGCGCCCCGATCGGCGATTTCTGCTGAATAGACTTGCAGCGCATTGCGCTCATTGATCCGGTTTGGCAGGGCAGCTGTGAGGGTCGCTAAAAAAACGGGCTCTGGTGTTTGGGTTACGGTTGGGCTTGGGGTCTGAGTGAGGGTGTTGGCAGGCCGCAGTGTCCAGGTTGGGCGGGGGGTGAGCGTTACCGATGGTGTGATGGTGGGGGTGGTGAATGGGGTTGGGGTCTGGGTGGGGACCAGGGTTGCCGTCGGCAAGACCAGGTAAGTCAGGGCGTATGAATTGGTCGATACGAAGACGATGCCCAGCGACAGCACAACAAGGACGGCAGTGACCAACAGGATCACGATCAGACTGGGGATTGAGATTGATTGGCGATTGGGTGCCATAACTGCGGGGCAGGTTATTAGCCCAGATGGCTGAACTCCGCCAGGGCTTGCTCAGCAAGGTCTAAGGAGAGCGCCGTCAGCGGTGGGCGGACAGGCCAGGCGGGAAGTCCATGGGATTTGTGCAGCATCATTTTAAGCAGGGCAGGGGCAGGGGCATAGCGGTCACTGACAGTTCGCTCAGCCGCAATTCGGTCCTGAAACGCCTGAGTAGACTGCCTGGTTTGAAATGCATCCCAGATTTGGCGCAAGACTGGGGAATACAGGTTTGCCAGAGCGGTGATACAGCCGCTGGCATGATTTTCTAATGCCAGGCTGAACAGGCTGTCGTTGCCGGTGAATACGATCAAATCTCTGCCAAAGCGAGCCCCCAGAGCCCTGGCGAAATCTGGATCGCCGGTCGAGTCTTTCAGTCCGGCAAACTGCCCGGGGAAAGCATCCAGCAGCCGGGCAATTAAATCCAGTGACAGCCCAACCCCAGAAACAGCCGGAATATGGTAGCCAAAAAACTTTCCATCCCCCGGAACTGCTTTGCGAATCACCTGGCTGTACCAATCGAAAAGCCCCTGTTCGTTAACTTTTTTATAATAGTACGGTGGAAGTACAACAACTCCATCTAAACCTGCATCAAAACTGACTTTGGTGAGGGCAATTGTCTCGGAAAGACTGGGTGTGCCAGTGCCAACCAGGAAAGCAAATTCCGGGTGGGTGGAGCGAAAGGCTGCGGCTTGCTGGCAGATTTCAGATCGTTCTTCAGGTGAAAAAGAAGGTCCTTCGCCTGTCGTACCCATCAATAGAGCCCCATGACAGCCGCGATTGGCTAAGAATTCCAGTAATTCTGTCAAACCAGCTGGATCAAGGCTTTGATTTTCGGTAATTGGCGTAACTGCGGCTGCAAATACGCCGCTTAAAATTTTAGAAGTAAGCATATCTTGATTATAACGGTTTAGCGGGATTTTCCGGGATGAATTCGGGTAAAACGGGTTCTAATTTGTTTTTGCTTGCCCGAATTTGGCGTCCAGCCCAGATGCCGGGTAAATTTCAGCCCCGGATGGATTTGCTATTTGGATGTAATTGTTATATTGCTTTACAATCAAAAATCGATTGTAAAAAAAGTTGACAATTTCAAGGGGCTCTGGTAAAATCCAAGAACCTTATGCAAACCTCAATCGTTTTTGAAAATTTGCATTCCCCGGCACATCCGGCGAATACCAAGAACCTGAACAAGCGGGTAATTTTGGATATGATCCGGTTCGCCCCGGGCGGGGTTTCACGCGCAGATCTGGCTCGCCAGATGGATCTTACGAGGGCGGCGATAACAACGATCATTAATGATTTGATCGAAGAGGGCCTGGTTCGCGAGACGGAGACCAATGTTGAACCGGCTGCGACTGGCGGACGCCGGCCGATCCATCTTGAGATCAACCCTCAGCGCTCTCGGGTTCTGGGAATTGATATGGCCTCCACCCACCTGAGCATCTTGTTGACCGATTTTTCGGGACATGTTTTGCATGAGGTTCAACTGCCGTTCAGTATTAAGAATGCGCCTGCTGATTGTTTGAATGAAGTGGATCATCAGGTCCGGCTTTTGTTAAAACAGGCGGGTCTGAACTTTGATAACGTTATTGCTGTTGGCATCGGTGTGCCAGGTCCGGTATCGCAGGTCTTGGGCGGTGTCAATGAGCCGCCCATTATGCCGGGTTGGGATGGGGTTCCGATCCGCGACATTCTGACGCGATTGTGGGATGTTCCGATCGCGATCGGAAATGACGCTGAATTTGGGGCGACAGGCGAATGGGCTTATGGCGCCGGGCGCGGTGTTTCCAACCTGGCTTATATCAAGGTTGGTTCAGGGGTTGGCGCCGGGCTGCTGCTGGGGGGCCATTCGTACCGCGGGGCAACCGGCTGCGCCGGCGAAATTGGTCATATCACCATTCAGGAAAATGGCCCGCTGTGCAGCTGTGGTAACCACGGCTGCCTGGAGGCTCTGGCGGGTGGCAATGCGATTGCACTGCGCGCTCAGGAAGCTGTTCGGGCTGGGAAGCGGACACTCCTGTCGGCCGTAACGCCGGTTGAGGCGATTACTGCCCGGCATGTGGCTGACTCTGCTCGGATGGGTGACCTTGTTGCCCAGCAAATTGTGACGACTGCCGGGACATACCTGGGGATCGCAATTGCCAGCCTGGTCAATTTGTTTAATCCAGAAATGGTCGTGGTTGGGGGTGCTGTATCCCAGATGGGTGATCTGCTGCTTAATCCGGTTCGTCAGGCCGTGCGCCAGCGCAGTTTGCGCCCTGCGGCTCAGGCTGTGCGGATTTCGACAGCAGTTTTAGACCGTCGCTCCACGAGCATTGGGGCTGTTGTCCAGGCGATCAATTTGGCCCTGGATAAACTGACAGAAAGATGAGTGTTTTTTAAGGAGGATGACTGAACAAGATAATTGAATAAATTGTACAACCCCCTTATAATATATAATGGTTACAGAGAAATCTGTAGGAAACAATTTCACTAGGAGAAAATGTAGAATGAAGAAGTTTTGGTCTTTGGTCAGCCTCGTGCTGATCGCAACAATGGTCTTAGCGGCCTGCGCCACTCCCGCCGCCACAACCGAAGCCCCCAAGGCTACCGAACCGGCTGCCCAGCCGACAGAAGCACCCAAGGCCACAGAAGCCCCCAAGGCGACTGAAGCCCCCAAGCCCACCGAAGTGCCCCCCACTGAGGCCCCTGCGGCTCCCGTGGCGACCCTGAAGATTTGGGCCGATCAGAATCGCGTCGAAATCTTCAAGAAAGTCGGCGAGCGCTTCAAAGCTGAGAACAATGTCGAAGTGATCGTTGAAAACGTCACCGGCATCCGCGATCAGTTCCTCATCGCCGCCCCCGCTGGCGAAGGCCCCGATATCATCGTGATCCCTCACGACCAGGCCGGTACTTTGGTTGCCAATGGCTTGCTCGCCCCGATCGACCTCGGCGAAAAAGCTGCCTCCTTTGTACAGCCCTCCATCGACGCTTTCACCTTTGATGGCGCCCTGTATGGTATGCCCTATGCGACTGAGAACCTTGGTTTCTTCTATAACACCAAGTTGGTCCCCACCGCCCCCACCACCTGGGAAGAAGTCTTCACCGTTGGTAAGGCTCTTCAGGACGAAGGCAAGGCAACCTACTGCATGAGCATCAGCGGCACTACCTATGACCTCTACCCCCTGTTCACCTCCTTCGGCGGCTACGTCTTCGGCAAGGATGACAAGGGCAACTATAATCCTCAGGATGTTGGTATTGATAACGAAGGTATGATCGCTGCCGCAACCCTGATCGACGAACAGGTCAAGAACGGCTGCCTCAGCCAGAGCACCGATTGGGACACTGCCCACAAGCTCTTCGAAACCGGCGAAACCCCCTTCATTATGGCCGGCCCCTGGGCAATGACTCGTATCATTTCCTCTACCGTGCCTTACGCCATCACCAACTTCCCCGGCGGCGGCTTCCCCTTCATGGGCGTTCAGGGCTTCGCGATCAACGCTGCCTCTGAAAACGTTCTGTTGGCCCAGGCCTTCCTGACCGAGTTCATCGCCACCGAAGAAGTCATGACCGACCTCTACAACGCTGAACCCCGTCCTTCCGCCTTCAAAGCCACCCTGGACAAGACTGACAATCCGGACCTGCTCGCTTTCGGTCTGGCCGGTTCCCAGGCTCAGCCCATGCCCGCCATTCCAGAAATGGGTTCCGTTTGGACTTCCTGGAATGATGGTGTGACCCTCGTCTTCAACCAGAAGCAGGCTCCTGCTGATGCGATGAAGGAAGCTGCTACCAAGATCCGCGATCTGATCGCCAACCCCCTGACCGGCATGGTCAATGTGCCCGGTTCTTACCAGGCTCAGGCTGGCTGCGCTGGCGACTGGGATCCCACCTGCAAGGTAACCGCCATGGCCAAGAACGCCGACGGCACCGCCTGGGTCTCTGGCCCCTTCAAGATCAAAGCTGGCGACTATGAAGTCAAAGTTGCTCTCGACGGCGGTTGGGCTACCAACTACGGCGTCGATGGCAAGGCCGGTGGCGATAACATCAAAGTTACCGTCGCTGCAGATGGCGAGATTTCCTTCTCATGGGATCCCACCACCTTCATTCTGACTGTCACAGTTAAGTAAGCTCGTTGTTTTCAAGGAGGCCAGGGCCAAACTCTGGCCTCCTTTCTTACCCAACCCTGACAGGCCTCTGGGCTTTTCCCTGAACTTGCCTGTCCTATACCAGATAATTCTCGAATCAAATTCAGCTTTTGGGGTAAGCGAATGTGTGTTTGGGCGGTGAAAAACCCTCTAACAAACTATATCCCAAGCTGATGTTTGCCAGGGTGGCGAAAGCTGCTCCTTAGCTTTGTGCAGTCGTGTATCTCTCCAGTTCAATGTTTTCTTCTGAGGAGGATCTGCTATGAATGTAAGGACACCGGCGAAAAAATCAACCGGGATTCAATCCAAAGAAAGCACGCTGTCCCTTATCTTGCGCCTGTTGTTTGTCGCAATATTTGATATTGGTTCAGCGCTTTTTGTTTACAATGCCTTCCAATTAGGCCATCTCCAGCTCGTGGCTGTTTTTGCTGTGATTATTCTGGCCATGAACCTGGCCTTTCTTTTGCCTTCCGCCTATCCTTATCGCTGGTTGGTGATCGGGTTTTCTTTTATGGTAATGTTCGTGATCTACCCGATCGTCTTTACCCTTTATATTGCTTTTACCAATTACGGTGATGGCCATCTGATTACCAAAGAGCAGGCCTTGCCGCAAATTTTGTCTGCATCTTTTCTTCCCGAATCGGGGAAGAGTTACAAATGGACCGCCTACAAAGCCGAGAACGGCGACTATGCGTTATGGCTGATTGACGAACAGGGTGTCGGTCGCCTGGCGAAAGTCGGTGAAGCGATCATGGAAGCGCAGCCTGGATCCAATGGAATCGGCGAGTTGGATGCCAAGGGTTTTCCCAAAACAATCGAGGGTTTCAAACGCCTGACCGCGGTTCAAACGGCAACCGATAAAACGGTCACTGGGATCAAATTTGGCCTCGATCCGACCATTCAAATCCGTTCCACCTCTGAAGCGGCAGAACTTCAGCCCCTATATGTTTATGATGCCGGGGCGAATATCATAACCGATCAACAGACGGGTGAAAAGTATTTTGAAGTCGCTGGAACTTTCACTTCGCAAACCTCTGGCAAGGAAATTAAACCTGGTTTTCGGGCCACGATCGGCCTGACAAACTTTACCAATTTCCTTCAAAGTCCGGCCTTGCGTGGGCCGTTGACCCAAATTCTCGTCTGGAATTTCGTCTTCCCGACAATCAGCGTGCTCAGCACTTTCGGCCTGGGCCTGGCGATCGCCTTGATGTTCAATGATCGAGATTTCCCCTTAAAAAAGCTGATTCGTTCGCTGCTGCTGGTACCCTATACCATCCCCGGCCTGATCACGATCATTATCTGGCGTGGTATGATGAACCCCGACCTGGGAGTGATCAACCAGACGCTTAAGAGCATTTTTGGTTGGGCGCCGCCCTGGTTCATCGAACCGATATGGGCGCAAACAGCCATCTTGCTGGTCAACCTGTGGCTGGGTTATCCCTACTTTATGTTGATTTGCTCCGGCGCGCTCCAGTCAATTTCGCCCGATCTGTATGAGGCCGCGATTGTGGACGGTGCCAACGGTTGGCAGGCTTTCCGGGCCATCACTCTTCCGCTGCTGCTGGTGGCGGTGGGTCCGCTGCTGATTGCCTCTTACATCTATAACTTCAACAACTTTAACCTGATCTACCTGTTTATCGCAGGCGGGCCGCCGATTGCCGGGGCAACCACCCAGGCCGGCCACACCGATATTTTGATCAGCTATGTGTATAACCTGGCGTTTTCCGGCAGCGGGCGCGGCGTGCAGTACGGTCTGGCTTCGGCCATCACCATCATCCTGTTTATGATTGTCGGCGCCATCACGCTCGTCCAGTTCCGCTTTACCAATATGTGGGAGGAGGTCAGTAAAAATGTCTAGTATTACTGCTACATACCAACGTTTGAGCTCTTCCAAGAGCTTTATGAAGCGCTTCAGCATCGTTGTCCGTCTGATCATTGCTGTGATCCTGATTGTCTTTGCAGTTTTTCCAGTTCTCTGGATCCTTTCTGCTTCACTTGACCCAACTGGCTCGCTGGGCCAGCAGACTTTGATCCCACGCAACGCCAGCTTGAAAAATTTCTATGATTACTGGTGGGTAAACCCTGAACTTTATCCGTTCCGCACCTGGTGGTGGAATTCGATTAAGGTCGCGGCGATCTCCACTGTGCTGTCGATCTCGATCACCACAATGGCCGCTTATGCCTTCTCCCGCCTGCGTTTTGCCGGGCGTGTGACCATGCTCAAGGGCATTTTGCTGATCCAGGTATTCCCCAACCTCCTGGCGCTGGTTTCGATCTACCTCTTAATCCAGCAGGTGGGTGATATTATTCCCGGGCTTGGGTTGAATACCCACGCCGGTTTGATCCTGGTCTACCTGGGTGGTTCGATGGGTATGAACATCTGGTTGATGAAAGGCTTCCTGGACACCATTCCGCGGGCGATTGATGAATCGGCCATGGTGGACGGAGCGACCAATTTCCAGATTTTTACCCAACTGCTCCTCCCGCTGCTCCGCCCCATTCTGGTTGTGATCGGCATTCTGTCCTTCATCGGTACCTATGGCGACTTTGTTTTGGCCCGGGTGCTTTTGAAGAGTACCGATCAGTTCACTTTAATGGTTGGCCTGCAAATCTTTACAGCCGGTCAGTTCTCTAAGAACTGGGGCGCCTTCTCTGCTGGCGCTTTGCTTGGCGCTCTGCCAATCATGGTCATCTACCTGGCTCTCCAGGATCAAATTGCAGGAGGCCTTACCCAGGGCGCCGTCAAGGAATAAAATTTCGATGAAGCGGTCATTTGGGCTTTTTGCCTTTGTTTCTCTCTGTCTCTTAGCCCTGTTGTTTCAACAGGGCTTCTTTCTACTACCATCTGTGGGGGCTGAAACCCCCACAGAACAGTTCCTGGATGTAACCGACTCGGCCGGGCTTGCCTATAAACGCACGCCCGGCACCGAGCGCAGCATCGGGCAGGCGTGGGGCGATTATGACCGGGACGGTTGGGCTGACCTATACGTCACCGATCCAAAGGGGCCGAACCGGCTGTACCGCAACCAGGGAGATGGCACTTTTGTTCTTTCGCCGTTCAGCGATCAGGTCGCGCTTTCGAATGCGTACAGCAATGGCGCTGTCTTTGCCGATTATGACAACGATGGCTGGCTGGATCTGTTCGTGGTCAACTGGGGCCAAAACAATCTGTACCATAATCTGCAGGGGCAGGGGTTTGAGGATGTCACCTCTGCTGCCCGCCTGCTGCGGCCTTTTGATGGAAATGGGCGGACGGCTTCCTGGGGCGATTATGACAATGATGGATTTCTCGATCTGTATGTTGCCACCTGGTCGTGCTATCCTGACTGTGGACGCCCCGGCGAAGGCGACCTGGACCAGCTTTACCACAACAACGGCGATGGCACCTTTAAGGATGTTACCCGTTATCTTTCCAATAAGGTGTCCGGTGCTGGTTTTGTAGCTGGTTTCACCGATTACAACAACGACGGCCGGCTGGATATTTTCCTGGTCAATGATGAATTTATTTACCCAATTGGCACTGCCCTCTGGCGCAATGACGGCCCTGGCTGTGCAGGCTGGTGTTTTACAGATGTCTCCAAAGAGGCAAATGCCCATTATTTCCTCTTTGGGATGGGCCTGGCGATGGGCGATTATAACAACGATGGGCAGATCGACCTTTTCTTCACCAACGGCGGCGCCCAGGTTTTGCTGAAAAACCAGGGCAACGGTGCGTTTCAAAATGTGGCCAAGGAAAGCGGTGTCGAGGAATCGGACGCCGTGGCCTGGGGGACTGTGTTTATTGATTATGATAATGATGGCTGGCGTGATTTGTACGTTGCCGTCATGGAAACTGCCAATGGCAAGGATATTGCCAGTAATCCGCTTTTCCACAACAACGGCGATGGCACCTTCAGTAAGGCCGCCTGTATGATTGGCGTATCGGATGTACACGCCTCGATGGGTGTCGCTTATGCTGATTATGACCACGATGGCTGGGTGGATATGGTGGTCGGGAACATGGATAACGGCTACCGCTTGTACCGCAATCAGGGTGCTGAAATGGCGCCGAGGAACTGGCTGACTCTCGAATTGGTTGGCGGCGGTCCGGTCAATCGCGACGCTGTGGGCGCTCGGGTATACCTGACCACACCGGACGGCGTCCGCCAGCTGCAGGAAGTGGTGGCGGGTTCCAGCCTTGGTGCGGGTAATGAGCTAACCCTGCTTTACGGTCTGGGCGATGCGGTTTCTGCCGATCTCGAAATTGTCTGGCCGGATGGAAAGCGCCAGGTCCTCACCAAAGTCGCTGCTAATCAGCGCTACAGCCTGGAATACCCGCTGGAAACGGAAACTTCACTGCAGGTTCTGCCCTCTGCTCCAGCTCGAACTGTTCAGGCAGCTGCCCCTGGCAGCTACAATGGGCTTGGGTTGGCCGCCCTTGGCCTGGCTGGGCTTCTGGCTGTTTATTTGCTGCTTTTAGCGCGAAAAATGCTGTATACGCCTGGCCCCGCCTGGCAGCGTCTGGGTTCCGTTGCACTGGGCCTGACTTCGCTGCTGGTGTTTGTTTGGATGTTTTCCCGGTTTGCCAATAACTGGAAAATGCCGCTCTGGGCGGCGGTTACGCCCAACCAAAAACTACAGGTCTTGCTGGACCAGGCAGGTGTAAAGCCGTTGACCCGCATGCAGACCTCGCCTGAGCTGGTTAAGCTGGGGGAGGCGCTGTTTTGGGATCCGGAATTGAGCGGAAATCGCGATATTGCCTGCGCTACCTGTCACCATCCAAAGTTTGGAACCGGCGACGGCCTGCCAGTGTCGATCGGCACGGTGGGGGTCGGGCTGGGGCCAGAGCGCATCCCACCCGAAAACCGCCGCCTGGTGCCGCGCAATGCGCCGCCCGTGTTTAATTTTGGTTATACAGAATGGACTGTTTTGTTCCTCGACGGCCGGGTCTCTGGCAGCAAACAAACTGGCTTTCACTCACCAGCTTTCAGCTATCTGCCCCAGGATCTGGACAATGTGCTGGCTGCGCAGGCCATGTTCCCGGTCACGTCGCGCGAAGAAATGCGCGGCGAATTGGGCGATCGCGACATGAACGGCGCTACAAACGAACTGGCTTCCGTTTTGGATTATGACTGGGAAGGGATCTGGTCGGCTTTGACGAAGCGCCTGGTGGCTATCCCGGAATATGTAGACTTGTTTCAGCAGGCTTACCCAGATGTGCCGGTGGAGGATTTGAGATTTTCCCATGCGGCCAATGCCCTGGCGGCATACCAGGCTGAGACATTTACCTTTGAGGACAGCCCGTGGGATGCTTTTCTGAAGGGTGATAAGAGCAGCCTGACCAGCCAGCAGTTGAACGGCGCTCTACTGTTCTACGGTGAAGCTGGCTGCAGCACCTGCCATTCGGGTGGATTGATGACTGACCAGAAATTCCACAACATTGCCGTCCCGCAAATCGGCCCCGGAAAGGGCCGTGACCGCCCATTTGACCTGGGCCGGGCCCGCGAAACAGGTAATGACTGCGAGCGATTTGCTTTCCGGACCCCGCCCCTGGCGAATGTGGCAATCACGGGGCCGTGGATGCACGATGGGGCCTATAACTCCCTCGAGGCTGCTGTTCGTCAACATATGGATATGACCGGTGGATTGAGGGCTTATGATCCCAGTCATCTGACGGATTACATGCAGCCGCTGGTGCGTAACACCGAAAAAATGTGGACAGCCATCGAGTCAACCTGCGCTCCGATCCCGGTGCCAGCCACCCTGTCCGATGCTCAGGTGGAGGATATCCTGGCTTTTCTGAACGCACTGACCTCACCCTCGGCGCAAAACCTGGAGCATGTCATTCCAACCGCTGTGCCCAGTGGTCTGAAAGTCGGCGGCAACTGATCGGATCAGCCCGCCCAAATGGGTATTAATCGAATTTTGGAGATCAAAACAATGCAAATACATACACCAGATTGGGTAAAAAACGCGGTTTTTTACCAGATTTTTCCTGACCGTTTTGCGCGCAGCCCGCGTATGGTGCACTCGCCCGGGATTGAATTCAAACCCTGGGGCTCGCCACCCGAAGAGCAGGGTTATCAGGGCGGCGATTTGTTTGGGATCGTTGATAAATTGGATTATCTCAAAGACCTTGGGATAACAGCCATTTACTTGAACCCGATTTTTTCGGCTGCCACCAACCACCGCTACAACGCCTACGACTTTTTGGAAGTTGATCCGCTTTTGGGCGGCAAGCCTGCGCTGCGGGAGCTGCTGGATGAAGCCCACCGACGCGGCATCAAGATTGTCCTGGATGGGGTTTTCAATCATTGTGGGCGTGGTTTTTGGGCATTTCACCATATCCTGGAGAACGGCGGGCTCTCGCCGTATATCGATTGGTTTACCGTGACTGGTTGGCCGCTCAACGCCTATCCCGATTCGAACCGCAAGAAAGCCAACTATGCCAACTGGTGGGGCAATCACTCGCTGCCCAAATTTAACACCGATAACCCAGGGGTTAGGGCTTATATTTTCCAGGTTGCCCGCTACTGGTTGGAATTTGGGATTGACGGCTGGCGGTTGGATGTGCCAGAAGAAATTCAGGATGACAGCTTCTGGCGTGAGTTCCGCCAGATTGTCAAGTCAGTCAACCCGGAAGCATATATTGTGGGTGAAATCTGGCATGAAGCCCGCCACTGGCTGCAAGGCGACATGTTTGATGCCGTGATGAATTATCAGATCACCGGGCCGGTGCTGAACTTCTTTGGCAGCCGCAGTTTGAATATGTCCTGGAAGCATAACGATGTTGTCCTTGGACCCATTGATGCCGCCCAATTTGCCGCCCGGATGAATGATGTCCACGCCCTGTATGATTGGGAGATCATCCTGACCCAGATGAATATGCTGGACTCGCACGATATGCCACGCGCTTTATGGCTGGTAGGCAATGACAAATTGGCTTACCGTCTGGCGGTGCTGTGTGCACTGACACTGCCGGGTGCGCCCAATGTGTATTACGGTGACGAAATTGGCCTTTCGGCTGCGGGTGATCCCCACTGCCGGCAGGCATTCCCCTGGGACCAGCCGGAGAGTTGGGATCTGGCCCTGCGCCAGGACATGCGAGCGGCGATTGCGCTGCGGCACGCCACGCCCGCTTTGCGCACAGGCGATTTTGAGTTTGTTCTGGCCGAGGAAAGCCTGGTGGTTTACCGCCGCCGCTTCCAGGGCCAGGAAGTGCTGGTGGCATTCAATGCCGGTATGCTGGATGCTCAAATTTGCGTTGCAGCCAGTTATTTGGGATATCCAGCCTATCAGCACGCCTGGCAGCTTGGCGGCGTAGGGCAGGTTCAGGTTGAGGGTGGCAACCTGGCCTTTGACCTGAGCGCACAGCAGGCTGCTGTGCTGGTCGCTGGAACTGCAGTATGAAGCAGTCGTTTTTTATTCAAGATTTCATGTTTGGGGACCATATTCTGCCTGAAAAGCGCCTGGAAGCTCACCAGTTGGACCACCAGGGTGTGCTGCACGGCTGTGAAGTGTTTCCGCCCCAGCCGCATTCGGGGCAGGATATTGTTCTGCAGGTCAGGATTGGGGGGGAAGTATCCTTTGATCGGGTCAGTGTTTTTTACACATTTGATGATACCCCTCCCCAGCCCGAGACGGCTCACACAGTCAATTTTGAATGGGTCAACACCACCTGGGATCAAGTCGGCTGGCAGTATATCCAGCACTGGCGGGCAGTGCTGCCCGGTCAGCCAGACCAGACCATGCTGCGCTACCAGATTGCCGCCAGGCAGACCTCCTCGCAGCAGTGGGTATTTGCCGACAACCAGGCTGTCGAGCCCGGTCTGGCGACCAATTTTGCCATCTGGGTCAACGATCTGCCCCGTCCGGCCTGGGTGGAGCAGGCTCAGATTTACCATGTTTTTGTAGACCGTTTCAACCGGGAGGCTGGCATGCCCTGGCTGCAAACGGAGGATTTGAACGGCTTTTTTGGTGGCACGCTCAATGGAGTCAGTGAAAAGCTCGACTATATCCAGGGCCTGGGGTACAACACCGTCTGGCTTTCGCCCTTCTTTGTCAGCGAGTCGCATCATGGTTATGACGCCATTGATATGTACAAAGTCGATCCGCGCTACGGCACAAATCAGGATTTGTTCGACCTGATTGATGCCTTGCACCAGCGGGGGATGCGGGTGATCCTGGATTTTGTGGCCAACCACTGGTCTAACCTGCATTTCAGCCTGCAGGCGGCCCAGCAAGACCGCCAATCGGAATATTATGATTGGTATCTCTGGAAGCAGTGGCCCGGCAGCTATGAAGGCTTTTTCGATCTGCTGAGTATGCCCAAACTCAACCTGAACCTGGGCAAGCCGGCCCGCAAATATCTGCTGGACTGCGCTCAGTATTGGCTGGAAAAAGGCTTTGACGGCTTCCGGCTGGATTTTGCTTATGGTCCTCCGCGTGATTTTTGGGTGGATTTTCGGCGCACCTGTAAAACAACCAAACCCGACTGCTGGCTGTTTGGCGAGGTGATTTTGCCGGCGGTGGAGCAAAAACATTTCAATGTGGCCTTCGACGGCATGATCGACTTTTTACTTGCCGATGCCCTGCGCCAGACTTTTGGTTTTGGGCGCTGGACGCTGGTTCAGTTTGATGCCTTTTTGACCCGCCATGAAGCCTATTTTGCCGGGATGTTTGACCGTCTGACGATTCTGGACAACCATGACATGAACCGTTTTCTGTTCCTGGCGGGGAATGACCCGGCGAAGCTTAAGCTGGGGGCGCTGGTCCTGTACACCCTGGCCGGCAATCCGATAAACTACTATGGCACCGAATCCGGCGTAACCCAAAAAATGCCAATTCATCACGATGGACATGGATTCTTTGAAGAGGCACGCGCCCCCATGCTTTGGGGAACCGATCAGAACCCTGAGCTGGGTGAATTCTTTCGTAAACTGGTCGCCCTGCGCCAGCAGCACCCTGAACTGGCAGGCGCCAACAGAAATACAGTCCATCTGGATTCCCAGCAAGGAACCTATGCCTATCTGCGCAGTGGAAAACTGCTGGTGGTGCTGAATACCAGTGCCGAAGAACGCCAGCTCACTTTGGCATTGGATGGCTTTCAAGGCAAAACCGATCTGCTGACTGGCCAGCCGGTCGCCCAACAGTCGGGCAGGCTGCAAATCAGGCTGGCGCCCCAATCTGGGGTTGTGATCGGCTGAAAATTTCAAGTCCCCAAAAGGAAAACTCGTGAAGAAATTTCAATCTTTGCTGCAAATTCTCTTGATCTTCGTCCTGCTGACAGGCTGCCAGACGCCCACTCCCACGCCTGAACCTACGGCTGCGGCGACCCTGCCGCCTACCGAGACGCCGCTGCCAACCCTGACCCCGCTGCCTCCGACAGAAACCCCCATCCCAGAGCCAACCCTGGTCCCCGCCCTGGATGAGAGCCAGAAATGGTGGAATGATGCCGTCTTTTATGAGGTTTTTGTGCGCAGCTTCTATGACAGCAACGGCGACGGCAACGGCGACATCAACGGCCTGACCGAGAAACTGGATTATTTGCAGAGCCTGGGTGTGAATGCCTTGTGGTTGATGCCCATCAATCCCTCCCCCAGCTACCACGGGTATGATGTGACCGATTACTATGATGTAAACCCCACCTACGGCACCAAAGAAGACTTCAAACGCCTGATGGAAGAAGCCCATAAGCGGGGTATGCGGGTGATCATGGACCTGGTACTTAATCACACCAGTACCAAACATCCCTGGTTTCAAAAGGCAGTCCAGGGTGACCCAGAATATCAGGATTATTACATGTGGGCTGACAGTGACCCTGGTTTCAAGGGACCCTGGAATCAGAAAGTGTGGTACTCCGCCAGCAATAAAAAATATTACTATGCCATCTTCTGGGATCAAATGCCAGACTTGAACCTGGAAAATCCGGCTGTCAAGGCGGAAGTCCAGAATATTATTAAATTTTGGCTGACGGATATGAATGTGGATGGTTTCCGGCTGGATGCGGTGCGCCATTATGTGGAAGAAGGCAGCGCACAGGAAAACACCCCGGCGACCCATGCCTGGTTAAAGGAATTTTACCAGTACTACCGCAGCGTAAAGCCCGATGCCTTCACGATCGGGGAAGCCTGGACCAGCACCCCGCTTGTTGTGCCCTACGTTGGTGATGAAGTCGAGGCTGCTTTCGAATTCGATCTGGCAGAAGCTTTTATGACAGCTGCCGTTGGCCCATTCGCAGATCCCGCCAGTGACCAGCTTAAGCTTGTCCTGAGCAGCTACCCAAAGGGCCAATATGGGGTCTTTTTGACCAACCACGACCAGGATCGGGCTATCTCCACCCTGAAGGACGAAAGCCGGGCCAAACTGGCCGCCGCCCTGTATCTGACTGCGCCAGGCATTCCGTTTATTTATTATGGGGAAGAAATTGGGATGACCGGCGCCAAGCCGGATGAGGATATCCGCCGCCCGATGCAGTGGGTCAGCGATTCCCCAAAACTCGGTTTCACCACCGGCTTGCCCTGGGAAGCGCCCTCGCGCGATTACAAGCTGACCAGCGTTGCCACCCAGGATGCGAACCCAGATTCACTTTTGAATTATTACCGCAGTCTGATTAAGCTACGCCGTGAGAATTCGGCCCTGCGTACGGGCGAGACGATTGTTCTGAATGCAGGTTCACCCCGGCTGTACGCTGTTCTGCGCTATGACGAACAGGCCGCCTTCCTGATCCTGGCCAACGTCCATCCTTTTGCGGTAACCAGCGATATCTATGGGATTTCGCTGCCCAAAGGCCCGTTCAGCGGGCCTGTTAAGGCTGCCAGCGTTTTGGGCCTGGCAGACCCGGCAGCTCCGGAAGTTAATTCGGACGGCGGGTTTAGCAATTACCTGCCTTTTGCAGAAATCCCCTCCCAATCGGTCACCATCATTCAATTAACGCCCTGACCGGTCTCCAGAATGGAGGGCCTGCCGTTCAGCGGCCCAATCCAATCTGGCAGTTAGGTGGGGAAATTGGGTGTTTCTTGTGGGCGAAGCCCACAAGAAACACCCAATTTCCCCCGTTTATTGAGATGATACGTTGTTTTCTTGATATACTTCCCTGTATGGAGAACATATGACTGGGACATTCTTGAAGCGAGCCCAAGAGGAGGGCACGCCGCTGGTGGATGGCAGCACAATTACCCTGGTGTGGGCTGGGCCGAGTGCCCCGCGCCTGCGCGGCGATTTTACCCACTGGCATCATGACCCGGCCTTGGAGCTAAAACAGGTTGAGCCCGGTGTCTGGATTTACCAGACTGAGCTTCCAACAAACTCCTATATTGAATATGCCTTTTTTTCGGGTGAACAGCGCCTGCTGGATCCTTATAATAAGCGCCTGACATCAAATGGTCTGGGGAAGTACAACAACTATTTTTATATGCCCGGGAGCGGTATTACCCCCCTGGCACACCGCACTCTGGAAGCGCCCCACGGTCTGTTGACCCGCCAGGTCATTGAAGGCGGCAAGACCATCGCCGGCGGCCGGCGGCCGGTCTATTTTTACCATCCGCCGGTGGAGCAGCCTGTTCCTCTGCTGGTGGTGTGGGATGGTTATGATTATCTGCGCCGGGTGCGTCTGCCGGTGATTGTGGATAATCTGATCGCTCAAAAACAGATTGAACCTATCGCCATGGTGATGATCCATCACGGCGGTCCGGCCCGGATCGAGGAGTATTCGTGCAACCCCACCACGGTCCGTTTTCTGCTTGAGGCGGTTCTGCCCAGGGCGCAGCAGCAGCTCAACCTCAGCTCAGAGCCCGGCACGTTTGGTGTGCTTGGGGCCTCGATGGGCGGTTTGATGGCGACATACACCGGGTTTAGCCGGCCCGATCTGTTTGGCAAAGTGTACAGCCAATCCGGTTCCTTTGCTTACGGCGGGAACGAGAAAACGATTTTTCCTCTGGTGGAGGCAAGTGAGCGCCAGACTGGTAAACATCCTGAAAAAATTTATCTTGAAGCAGGTCAGTTCGAATATACCGGCCTGATTGAAGCCAACCAGCGCATGCAGCGTTTGCTGGCCAGACAGGGATATGCGCACCACTATCTGGAATATCCCGCCGGACATAATTATCCTGCCTGGCGCGACCGGGTTGCGCATGGGCTGGCGTGGTTGTTTGCTGCCCCCGCTGCCCCGAAAGAGCTATGAACCGCCGGCGTTCCACTATCATACACAGGCTGACACTGATGCTGCTGGGATTGAGCTTACTGGCCTGCTCGGCTGTTTCGCCCACACCCACGCCCGGCCAGAGCAGCGAACCAACGCCTGCTGCCAGCCCGTATCCGCCCCTGCCTGGTGATCCGCTCTTTCCAGCGCCAACCGGGCAGCCTACCCAACAAACCGGCGGGCAGGCTGCAACCCAGTACCCGCCCCCCCAGTATCCCGCACCTCAATCCCCACCCACCCAGGCAGCTCCACAGGCCACAGCAGTCCCAACCGGGGCTGCCCCGACGCCAATCCCCACCTCAGCCAGCGGCCAGGCGGCTTCGCCAACCTCCTCGCCGCAGCCCACCAGCACCACCTTGCCAGAGGGCGCTTACCCCCCGCCATCCAATCAGCCAACCCCTTACCCAGGGCCGGGTGAGCAGCCTACAGCAGAAGCGAGTCCCCTTCCGCCGGCGCAGAATACGCCCACCGCGAGTTCGCCCAACCTTCCGCCCCCGACCCTGACTTCTGAGCCGGCGCTGCCAACCCAGACACCCGCTGGCGGTGGGCTTGAGGCTTCGGTCACACCAGTTTTAACTGCAACAGTCACTGCCACCCTCCAGCCCACTGAGAGCATTCCAGAGTTCAGGCCCACACTGCCGCCAGATCGTTTTACCACGGTTACCATCTGGCATTCGTGGGAAGATGTGCAGGTTCTGGAACAGGCCATCCAGGCTTTTCAATCCAGCCGGCCAAATGTCAGCTTTACCCTGCGCTTTGTCCCTTTTGACGACCTGGAGCAGCGTTTTAAATCAGAGGCCTATTACGGAGGTGGCCCGACCCTGGTGTTGGGTCAATCGGCTTGGGGGGCCGGACTTTACCAGGCTGGGTTGGTGGAGGATATTGCTGGCTATATCTCACCAGAATTTTCCAACTCCCTGAACGCATCTGCCCTGGGGACAGTTCAGGTGGGCCCGGCTGTTTTTGGCCTGCCGTTGGGGCTGCACGGTCAGCTGCTGTACCGCAATCAGAAGCTTATTGCGCAGGCCCCGTCTACATTTGACGAAATGCTGTCCCTGGCAGCCCAGGCGACCCGGGCTGGCAATGTTGGTCTATATCTCGATTGGGGTATGGCGTATGCGGGTGGCTTTTACCAGGGGCTGGGCGGGCGCTGGCTGGATGCACAGGCCGGGCCGCTGTTTCAACAGAATAATTACCAAACCGCGCTCAAATGGCTGGACCTGATGCAGCGCGCCAGCAGCGCCGGGGCATTGATTGAGTTTAGCGAAACCCGCGATCTGACTTTGTTTAAACAGGGTAAGGTGGGCATGTTTGTTGAAACCAGCTCCCTGCGAAACAATCTGGCGGATGCAATTGGGGCGGAAAATTTGATGATTGACCCCTGGCCCGCTTTGGACGGCGGGCGACTGGCAGGGTTTGTGGACAGCGATGTGGTTTTTCTGAATATCAACGCCGGCCAGCGCCAGGCTCTGGAAAAGGAAGCCGGCCTGCAGTTCATGGGGCTGCTAATGACTGCCGCCGTTCAGCAGCGTCTGGCCGAATTGGGGAATATCCCGGCGGTGCGCTCAGCCGAGCCCAGGAACCGGCTCACGGCCCAGGCAACTGCAGCCTTTGAAACCGGCGTGCCTTTCCCGGCACTCTGGCAGGGCGAACTCCGGTCACGTGCCTGGACCGAGCTGAATGCGGCCTCGCAGGCGGTGTACGAAAAACGGGCCGAACCACTGGCAGCGCTTCAGGCGGCCTATGCGGCCATATTGAACAAATAAATGACATAAGAGATTTTTGGTGTTTTTTGGTGGCGCAGCCACCAAAAAACACTAAAAATAACCTCTGGGTGATATCAAGGCCAGATAAAATCTTCCTGGCTCAGGTTCGTTTTTTACAGTTGGGGCAGATGCTTTCCCGGTTGCGCAGCACAAAGCCGCAGCTGCGGCAGGTGGTAGGCTGGGCGCTGCCTAAAGGCGCACCGCAGGCCTCACAAGAGCCAGCTCCAACCTTGTTACCGACGCCGCAGTACTGGCAGGTGACACTGCGCAGCCGTTCGGCCAATTCAAACGTGGCGCCGGCAGCCTGTGCGGCTCCTTCGATCGTCAGCCAGATCTCCTGGTTGAGCTGCAGGTTTTCAATGTCCTGGGCTACATCATCCAGCCGGTTGATCAGGTTGAGCGGGTTCTGGAATGCCGCCAGGGCGGTCATGCCCAGGCTGGCAGCCACGCCCCAGATAGCCTGTTTGCCGATCTGTACCAGCAAACCCTCCTGGGTCTTTTGAAGTGTCACGGTCAGGCCGGTTTGGCCTCCGGAGCGCGCTGCCTGCGCAGAAGCGATTTGCACCACAACTTTTTCACCCTGTCCAACCTGCTGGGTGCGCAGGTTGCCGCGATTAAAGCGGGCATAAAGAGCCCGGGCAATGTCTTCGGGTTTTAGATTTCCATGAAAAATGCGCTGATCCATTCAGGCTCCATCCACGCCCTGCCGGGTTTTCCTGTCCTTTTTCTGCGATACAAAAAACGGACACAATTCACTAGCCAGTCAGGGTCCAGTTAATTTTCGATTATAATCTTCCTGTTGAATTATACAGGAGAATCATGCACAAGCGTTTATTTCGCTTTCTACTCGTTATATTTACGTTCACAGCGTTAATAAGTTTCGCGAAAATCAGTGCCGTCCAGGCCAATTCACTTCATCAGCAGCCAACTCTGAGCTTGCCGACCGTGACCAGCAGCCCGATGGGGACGATCGCCGAAGTGAACGGCGACCAGGACCAGATTAATGTGCGGGCCGGCCCTGGTGTGGATTATCCCACCGTCGGGATCCTGACGGCCCGCCAGCGCGTTCCGGCTCGCGGGCGATCCCCCGGCGGCGATTGGGTTCAGATTGTTTACCCCGGTGTGCCGGGCGGTCTGGCCTGGGTGTATGCTTACCTGGTGCGAATTGAGGGTGAACTTTCCATTGTGGAACCACCACCCACACCCACACCCCACGTCACACCCACCATTGACCCAACCCTGGCTGCACAGTATGTGATTGAGATTGGTCCGCAGCGTTTGCCGACCTTTACACCCCCGCAGCCGCTGGTTATGCCTACTTTTCCGGTCGCTGCCCAGGGGCAGGGGACTGGAAACCTGCCAATCGGGTTCATCATTGTCGGGTTGGCAGTGGTCGGATTGTTTGGCCTGATGATCTCTTTGCTGCGCGGCCGCTGAGCTTAGCAGATTAAAACAAAAACGGGCGCAATTGCGCCCGTTTTTGTTTTTGGTTTAGTGCGAACAGCCGCCGCCGCAGCCACCACCACCGCCGCCTTCGCCGCCATCTTTAGTGCGGAACGAATTGCCGCAGCCGCAGGTGGATACTGCGTTCGGGTTGGTGATCTTGAACCCGCTGCCCATCACTTCGTCGACATAGTCGACGGTGGCGCCTTGCAGGTAGCTTAACGACATTTCATCGACCAGGACTTTGACGCCGTGGGCTTCGATGATCGAGTCGTTTTCCATAATGCGGTTATCCAATGCCATGCCATACTGAAAACCAGAGCAGCCGCCGCCGGAGATAAATACCCGCAGGCTGTAGCCTTCGATATTGCGCTTGGCAAGTAGATCTTGCACTGCCTGAGCAGCCGAAGCAGTCAGGTTGATAACCTGAGTATCAATTTGGGTTGTTTCGAGAACAGTCATTTTCATTCCCTTTCGTTGCATCAATAAATGGATGTCAATCTTGAGTAATGTTATCAAGTAAAGCGAAAATCGTCAAGACAGGGTTTTGATCAACCCTCTTTGCAACGCCAGCAGCAAGCCAAGCTGAATGGAGCCATCCAGAAATTCTCCTTGCAGTACGCCATCCAGCACGCGCTGGACGGGCCAGGCCTCTACTTCGAGAAACTCGCCTTCGTCCAGGTTCTGGCGGGTGGGGATCAGGTCGCGGGCAAAGAAGAGGTGGGTGGAAGCCTGCAGCATCCCCGGGAACTGGTTATAGGTGGTCAGAGGGATCATCTCTTTGGGGAAATAGCCGGTTTCTTCCTCAAATTCGCGCCGGGCGCCGTCCAATGGGGATTCCTGTGGGTTCAGTTTGCCGGCAGGCAGGTCGTAGATATACGCCCGCACCGGGTGGCGGTACTGGCGGGTCAGGAGGATCTGGTTATCCTGGGTTACCCCCAGGGTAGCCACAGCGTGGATTGCGCTGTCGAGATAGAAAAAGCGATGCTGGTGTCCGTCGTATTCCACCGAGTCCACCACGATCCGGACAACGGGATGTTCAAATAGAACCTTGCTTGCCAAAATTTTTATGTCTGCCATGCTGTTTACTCCTGGGCTCGAATTGCCAGCCCGGCTGTGACGCTGCTGAACAGGTCGGATGATTTTATTTTTTGGGCCCCAAAAATTTGGGCGAGAGTCTGGCGAAAGATGGGGATGCTGGATGAGCCGCCTGTGGTGACCACGGCATCAATCTGCCCGGCTTCGAGACCCGAAGCCAGTAGGGTTTCGGTCAGAACCTTCTCAATCTGGGCGCGGTAATGTTCGATGTCTTTTTCGAATTGGGTCCGGGTATACAACTCCCAAAGGTCGATGCCCTGTTCGTACAGGGTCATCATGGCAGCGCCCTGGCTGGAGAGCAGGATTTTGGCTGCTTCGACCTGATTATAGAATGAGAATGCCAGGTCGTTAAAGATCAGCGATTTCAGGTTTTTTAGCTGGACCGGCGCCATGCCGTGGAGAATGGCCTGATCCAGAATGTGCTGGTTTTGGGGTGTACTCAGATCGGGAAGGGCGATCCAATCGGGTACCGCCTGGATCAGTTCGAGAATTTCCGGCTGGTGGCTCACCTGGCCCTGGCCAAAATGAGGCAGCATGCGCTTCTGGATGATTGTCCGGTCAAAGTCGCTGCCGGCGATATCCACCCCGCCACTGGCGAAGAGCTTGCGCTCCTGCCTGCTGCCCAGGCGCATAATGGCAATATCCAGCGTGCCGCCGCCAAAGTCGAAGACGAGCACGGTTTCGGGTTTGGTCAGGGTGCGCTCGTAAAACAAAGCCGCAGCGACGGGTTCAAATTCGAAGCTGACCTGCTGAAAACCGGCTTCCAGGGCAGCCTGGCGGAGGGTGTTCTCGGCTTGCTGGTCAGCCTCGGCCGTTTCGGCAAATTTGACCGGTCTGCCCAGAGTCACCTGGGTGATGGGTTCGCCGAGGATATTTTCTGCCCTCTGCTTGAGGATCGTCAGATAGATCTGGATGAGTTCGCTGACTCGATAATAGCGCTCAAAGATCTGGGTCCCCAGGTAGCCGCCGGCCCCGCCGCTTTTGCGCAAGGCTGTTTTCAGGTACTGCAGCAGCCGGCCAGGTTTGAGCTCGTCCACAAAGACAAAGGTATCGCGCACATAATACATATCTGCACCGAAATATTCGATTTCGCCCGACCGCTTTTTGACAAACCGCCTCAGGCGGTTGATGTTGTGTTCGTAATACAACCTGACTGCTTCCTGCCCGATATAGCGCTGGTCGTCGCGGGTGATGTAGAGGATGGTCTTGACCACCTCGGGGACGGCGTTGTGCGGGTCGAGGGGCAGCAGGCGGACCCGACTGCCATCGAAGATGCCAACCCCTGAGTTGGATGTGCCGAAATCAATGCCGATTTTGTTGGTCATGATTGGTCAGGCCGGCCCAGGCTGGGGCAAATGAAAGGTTGTCAAAGCCAGGAGCGTGGAAGCGGTTGGCAGGGCGCCAGCTGCCAGTAATTCCTGGACGGGCGCCAGGCCGATCAGCCCATCTTCGTGCAGGGCTGCGCTCCAATCTGTCAGATGGACAGTGCTTGCGCCCACCACCCGGGCGCCCTGCTCGCGGCGCTGGCTGGAATAAAGGGCCTGGCCGCGGGTTTTCAGACTGGCGGCTGTTTCCAGGCGGTCCAGGGTCCAGTGGATCACTTTGCCGGTTTGGGTGACCGCCATCAGGTTTTCGCGCCCGCCGAGGGTGCAGGCTGTAATCAGATGATCGGTCGGGCTGAGGCGAATGGCCTCTTCAACCGAGGCTGAGATATTCTTGATATCCAGGCAGAGTAAATAGCCTTCACTGCTGACCAGGATGATCCGCTCTTCTTTGGGGGTCAGCACAATCTCCATTGTCCGGTCTGCTGGGAGGGTTACGCCGCTGCCGATGTAGTGGTTGGCCAGGATGGACTGGGCCATGGCAGAGCGGATTTTTTTGACAAAGCCCCTCCGGCTGATCTGGATAAAGGCATCGGCCAGGGAAAAGCGCGAGAGCGGTACCAGGCAGGCCAGGGTCTCACCGGCGCGCGGCGCCAGGGGGATGGGGCTGCCCGCCCAATCGGTTTGCCCGCTGGGCAGGCTGCGAACGGCCTGGGTTGCGACCCGCCCAGAGCTAAAAACAAACAGTATTTCTTCGCTTTCCGGCAGGACCAGCAAACGCGGCGTTTCACCCTGTCGCCGTCCATCGCCTTGCAGCCGGAACTGCAGGGCTGTGGCGGCGGCGGGGTTGGCGTCAAATGCCAGGCGGATCAGTTGGCCAGCGCTGTTGTAGACCAGGATGTTCATTGGCGTTTGGACGGCGCTGGCTTTGGCTGCCGGGCTGGCTGGCAGTTCGCCTCCACTCTGGCGCTTGAGCAGGTCCAGCTGGTATTCGAGGTGCTGGATGCGTTTTTCGTACTCCTCAACCCGTTTGCCGTTGATGAGGGCGATGTTTTCGGCCCGCAGTTCTTCGTTGCGGCTGGTCAGTTCGCGCAGGCGGCTGGTGAGATATTCGATCAGCAGCGGCGCGGAGCTGGGCCGCTCGGAGACTTCTTTGATCCAGGCCTCAATTTTTTCAGGAGTTATCATGGCTTTCTGTCTCGCTGGGGGTTTGATCTTTCTTCTCCCCAAGTTTACCAGCAAATTTCACCAGGCGGGCCAGGAGGTAAAGCTGGTTTCTGAGCTGGCCCCACAGTTTTTCCATCGCTCGGGCTTGTTCTCCGTCCAGCGGATCGGCGGCGTAGACCGCCCGATTGTACAGGTTGGTCAGTTTTTCCAGACGGGCCCCGACCCCGAGTGCTGCCCAGCGGGCAAGCTGGGTAAGCGCCGGCTGCCCGGACAGGCGGCGGATGGTTTGCTGGCTCTGGTTTTGGACCGCTGAACTTAGTTCCAGCGGGGTGTAGCTACCGGCCAGCTGGTCTGCAGCGATCTGGCGGGCAGGCCGGTGATAGCGGCGGTAGATTTCGCGAACCAGGCCGTTGGGTGTCAGCCGGTTGAGGCGGTAGCGCATAATGCCCAGCCAAAGCAGTCCGAGGGCTGCCAGGCTCACCCCGACTGTCAGGGCGATCTGGCCGGTTGGCAAATCGTAGGCTTCCAGAATCTGGGCCTCCATCTCGGGAGAGAGTGTTGGCATTTCGGCCGCCCAGGCCTGACGTTCGGGCCTGCCGCCGGTGGGCTCGAATTCGACCCACCCGATTCCTGCGATGTAGACCTCAGGCCAGGAGTGGGCATCGGCTTCGGTCACAACATAGCGGTCATTGGCTGTGTCGTATGTGCCGGAGGCATAACCAGTCACCAGGCGGGCGGGCAGGCCAGCCGCCCGGGCCAGCACAACCATGGCGCTGGCGGAATAATCGCAGTAACCGCGCTGCAGGTCGAACAGGTAGTAATCCACCACATCCCGATTGGCTGGCGGGGCGGGCAGGTCGAGGGTGTATTCCAGCGTACGCAGGTAGGTTTCAATGGCCTGGGCGCGCTCGTAACTGCTGCCGGCCTGGCGAGTCAATCTCCAGGCCAGATCCAGGACACGGGCTGGCGTTCCAGCCGGCAGCGGGGTGTACTGCTGGATGATCCAGGCGGGGATTTCGCCGGACGGATTTTGCAGGCTGGTTTCGGACGGCGCATTGACGTAGGAAAGCGCCCGATACTGGTTGGTGTTGATTAAAGCGCCTATAAAATCGAGCGTGGGGAGGGCCGGGTTTTCGCCCTGGGTGATCCGCCAGGTGGTGGTGAAGTTGTGATCTGCGCTGTACAGGGATCCGGCTGTGTACAGGATCTTGCTGCGGTTGATCTGGCGCACCTCCTGTTCGATCAGGCGCTGGCCTGGATATTTTGTCTGGCTCAGGGTGATGCCGCTGGCTTTCTCTACGATTTCCAGTGTGCTGGTGCGCCAACCGCTGCCAGTATATTCGTCAAACGTCTGTGAGCGCCAATAATAACGCTGGTTTGGGCTGGGCTCGGCCTGGTTTATGATCTGGATGGTCATTACCAGGCGCTGGCTGAGTTCTGGGCCGCTGCCGAGTAAATGCTGTTGAGGCAGCACCGCCGGCAAAGGCGGCTGGGTTGGGGTTGGCTGCTGGGTTGGGCGCTCGATGCCGAAGGAGAGGGCGACATCAGCCGGCGGGCCGGCGGGGGTTGCCCTGATCTGATCCAGCCAGCGGGCCAGGTCTTCCAGGCGAATTTCTGGTATTGAGATCGTCAGCAG
>Ga0268298_10000953_pt1 | contig 35819 bp, 31 predicted proteins | sample WWTPWeurt_MetaG_FD_194462 | JGI IMG/M metagenome (GOLD analysis project Ga0268298, IMG submission 194462) | Activated sludge microbial communities from WWTP in Nijmegen, Gelderland, Netherland - WWTP Weurt | ecosystem: Engineered > WWTP > Aerobic digester > Activated sludge | place...
TGTACGGCGACGTGGCGGCCGAGATCGCCGCCTTTTTCGAAGAACGGTTGGCTTACGCCGCCGCCCGGGGCTTGCCGCGGTCCCGTTTTCTGTTGGACCCCGGCCTGGGGTTCGGCAAAACGACGGACCACAACGTGGCGATTCTTCGCCGCATGGATGAATTTCATCGCTTCGGGCTCCCTCTGCTCATCGGCGCATCGCGCAAATCCTTCATCGGGCGCCTTCTGGGCGGGGAAGCGACCCCCTTGCCGCCGTCGGAGCGGGAGGAAGGGTCCCTGGCCGTGCACCTGTGGGCCGCGGCGCGGGGCGCGCGGGTGCTGCGCGTGCACGACGTTCGCGCCACGGCCCGCGCGTTGACGCTCTGGCGGGCCCTGGCCGGGTAGGGTAGAATCGATCCCGATGCCCAATACCCTCGCCAGCGATTTTTTGATCATCGGCTCCGGCATCGCCGGCCTTTCCCTGGCCCTCAAGGCGAGCGAGTTCGGCACCGTGCGGCTGGTGACAAAGCGCGCCCTGTCCGATTCCGCCACGGATTACGCCCAGGGCGGCCTGGCGGCGGTGTTCGCGGAAGGCGATTCCTTTGACGCCCACGTCCAGGACACGCTGGACGCCGGCGGCGGTCTTTGCGACGAGGCCGTGGTGCGCCGCGTGGTGGCGGAGGCGCCCGCGCGCATCGATGATTTGGTGCGTTGGGGCGTCCGTTTTTCGGCGGACGCGCCCCGCGCGACTGCCGGTCAGCGCTTCGAGTTGGGCCTGGAAGGCGGCCACTCCCGCCGGCGCATTCTGCACGTGGGCGACTACACCGGCCACGCCGTCGAACAGGCGCTGGTGGAACGCGCGCGCGAAAACCCCCGCATCACAATTCATGAACACCATTTCGCGGTGGATCTCATCACCCGCCGTCGGCTCGGCCGATCGGGCCCCGACGCCTGCGCCGGGGCCTACGTGTTGGACGTGGAACCGGGCGCCGTGCGCACTTTCTTGGCCCGGGCAACGGCCCTCGCCACCGGGGGCGCGGGCAAGGTGTATTTGTACACGTCCAACCCCGACATCGCCACCGGTGACGGCATGGCCATGGCGCACCGCGCCGGGGCGTTGTTGGCGAACCTCGAGTTCGTGCAGTTCCACCCGACCTGCCTGTTCCATCCCAAGGCCAAGAATTTCCTGATCACGGAGGCCCTGCGGGGAGAAGGGGGCGTTCTCAAAAATCGCGCGGGGGAGCGGTTCGTGAAAAAGGCCGACCCCCGGGGCGAGCTCGCCCCCCGCGACATCGTCGCGCGGGCCATCGATGAGGAACTGAAACGCACCGGTGAGGATTGTGTTTTCTTGGACATCACCTCCCGCGGGGCGGAGTTTTTAAGGCGCCGGTTCCCCAAGATCCACGAGCGCTGCCTGTCCTTCGGCATCGACATCACCACCCAGCCCATCCCCGTGGTGCCGGCCGCCCATTACTTTTGCGGCGGTGTTTGGACGGACCTTCATGGGACGACGACCATTCCCCGTTTGTCCGCCGTGGGCGAAGTCGCCTGCACCGGATTGCACGGGGCCAACCGCCTGGCGTCCAACTCCTTGCCGGAGGCCTTGGTCTTCGCCCACGCCGTCGCGCGCCACTGGGAGGGGCTCAAAACCGCCGAAGCCCCCCTCGCCGCGGAGGACGTCCCTCCCTGGAACCCCGGGCAGGCCCGGAATCCCGACGAACAGGTGGTGATCCGTCAGGTTTGGGAGGAAGTGCGGCGCTTTATGTGGAATTACGTCGGCATCGCGCGGACCACCAAACGGTTGGAACGGGCGCAGAGTCGAATCGCCTCCCTGCAGAAAGAAATCCACGAGTATTACTGGGATTTCCTGTTGACCCCGGACCTGCTGGAATTGCGCAACATCGCCGTGGTCGCGGACTTGGTCATTCGCTGTGGTTTGGCGCGGAAAGAATCCCGCGGGTTGCATTTCACGGCCGATGCGCCGCGCACCGACCCGGCCCTGGCGGGGAAACCGACGTTCATCGAGGGAGCGCGGACTTTCCTCGGCCCTGCTCCCGCGGGAACCGGACGATGACCAACGCAAGGAGACCGTCGTGAACCCCATGGAAGAGCGGTTGAGAACGCGGGTGCGGGCCCTGTGCGACGATTTTTACCCCCGGGACGCCGGCCATCCCGAGGTCTTGGCCCGGGCCGCCGACCATCTCGGGGCCGAGTTCCGGACCCTGGGGCTATCCTCCCGACGACAGGAATGGACCGCCGGGGAATCCCGCTACGCGAACGTGATCGCGGACGTCGGCCCGGCGTCCGAAGATCGGATCGTGATCGGCGCCCATTACGACACCGCCGGCGCCCAGCCCGGGGCCGACGACAACGCCTCCGGGGTCGCCGGCCTGTTCGAACTGGCGGCTCTGTTGGCGGCCCGCCCCCCGGCGCGCCGCGTGGAGCTGGTGGCCTATTGCCTGGAAGAGGCCCCCCATTGCCGCACCCCCCAAATGGGAAGCGCTGTGCACGCGGCGTCCCTTCGGGCGGAGCGGGCGCGCGTGCGGCTCATGGTGTCCTTGGAAATGATCGGCTATTTCCGGGACGCCCGGGGGACGCAACGCTACCCGCTGCCCGGCATGGGTTTCGTTTACCCTCGGCGGGGGCATTTCATCGCGGTGGTCGGCATCTTCGGCCAAAGTCGGGGCCAGCGCGCGATCGTTAAAGCCATGCGGGGGGCCACGCCCCTGCCGGTACGTTCCCTCGTGGCCACCCGCCAGGTGCCGGGTATTGAACGGTCGGACCACATGAATTATTGGAACGAAGGGTACGACGCCGTCATGGTCACGGACACGGCGGAATTCCGGAACCCCAACTACCACACCGCCGCGGACCTTCCCGAAACTTTGGATTATCACCGCATGGCCCAAGTGGTCCTGGGCGTGGAGGCCGCGGTCCGCCGTCTGGCGGACAACCCGTGAGCGCCGACGTTATCCGCGTGCGGGGCGCGCGGGAGCACAACCTCAAAAATCTCACCTTCGAAATTCCCCGGGACAAAATGGTGGTGGTCACGGGCCTCTCCGGTTCGGGCAAAAGCTCCCTGGCTTTCAACACCATTTACGCCGAAGGCCAACGCCGTTACGTTGAAAGCCTGTCCGCCTACGCCCGACAATTTCTGGAATTGATGGAAAAACCCGACGTGGACTTGATCGAAGGCCTGTCCCCGGCCATCGCCATCGAACAGCGGACCCCGTCCCACAACCCACGGTCCACCGTGGGCACGGTCACGGAAATTTACGATTATCTGCGCCTGCTCTACGCGCGGGTCGGCACCCCCCACTGCCCGGACTGCGGCCGGGAAATCCAGGCCCAATCCGCCAGCCAAATCATCGCCGAAGTCGCCAAGGCCTACGACGGTCAAAACATTCATCTTTTGGCCCCCCTGGTGCGGGGACGGACGGGCACCTATGAAGCGCTGTTTGAAAAACTCAAAAAGAGCGGCTATGTGCGCGTGCGGGTCAACGACCGGTTGCACGAGTTGGACCAAAAGATCCCCCTCGACCGGTACAAAAAGCATTCCATCGAAGTGGTGGTCGATCGGTTGACGGTTTCGGCCACCGGTCGGGACCGTCTGGCCGATTCCATTGAGACGACGCTGAAAGAGTCGCGGGGGTTGCTGCTGGTGTTAACGGACAAAACCGGCGCGGCCCCCCGTCTGTTTTCGGAGCACAACGCCTGCGCCCACTGCGGCACCAGTCTGCCCGAGGTGGAGCCTCGCCTCTTTTCCTTTAACAGCCCCTACGGGGCCTGCCCCGTCTGCGACGGGTTGGGGGTCAAGCTGGAAATCGCCGAGGACCTGGTGGTCCCGGACGACCGTTTGTCCATCGCCGACGGCGCCCTGGCCGCCTGGTCGGACCCGGTCACCACCCGCACCAACCGGTGGAAAAAATCCTGGTCCGGGTATTACAACGAAATTTTGGAAGAGGTGTGCCGACGCAATCGCATCCCGATGGACAGGCCCTGGGCCCAATTGTCCCGGGATCAGCGCCGGTCGATTTTACACGGAGGCATTGACCACAAATCCCCCTGGGGAAAGAACGTCAAAGAATTCGAAGGGGTCATCGGGAATCTGGGGCGTCGTTACAAGGAATCCGAATCGGCTTTCGTCAAAGAAGAAATCCAGGGGCGTTTTATGCGCAGCCGCCTTTGCCCCGACTGCCGGGGGGCGCGCCTCAAGCCGGAGGCCCTGGCGGTGTCGGTCGGCGGAAAGAGCATCGCGGAACTCGTGCGCTTATCGGTTTTGGACGCCAACGAATTTTTTAAAGACCTGCCCCTCTCCGAGCGCTCCCAATTCGTTGCGCGGCAAGTTTTAAAGGAAATCCGATCCCGCTTGAGCTTTTTGGTCGATGTGGGGCTGGATTACGTGACCCTGGACCGGGAATCCGCCACCCTGGCGGGCGGCGAGGCCCAAAGGATTCACCTGGCCACGCAAATCGGTTCCGGCTTGGTGGGCGTTCTTTACGTTCTGGACGAACCAACCATCGGCCTCCACCCCCGGGACAACGAACGCCTTTTGACCACCCTTAAGCGTCTGCGAGATTTGGGCAACACCCTTCTGATCGTCGAGCACGACGAGGAGACCATTCGCGCCGCCGATTGGGTTCTGGACCTGGGCCCGGGGGCGGGGGTCCACGGGGGCCAATTGATCGCCCAGGGTCCGGTGGACGCCATTTTGAAATCCAAAGAATCGGTGACCGGCGCTTATCTTAGAGGGGAGCGGGGTGTTCCCGTTCCCCGTGAGCGCCGCCGACCCGGAGAGGCGGTGCTTGAAATTCAGGGCGCCCAGCAATTCAATTTAAAAAACATTGACGTTAAATTCCCTCTGGGGTTATTTGTGGCGGTGACGGGGGTGTCCGGCTCCGGCAAAAGCACTTTGGTGGGCGAAATTTTGCACAAGGCTCTGGCGAAAAAATTGAACGGGGCCAAGGAAGAACCGGGCCGCCATCGGGCTTTGGTCGGCATCGAACAGGTGGACAAGGTGGTGGACGTGGACCAAACGCCCATCGGGCGGACCCCCCGGTCCAACGCGGCGACCTACACGGGAGCCTTTGGGCCCATCCGCGATTTGTTCGCCCAACTGGCGGAAAGCCGCCGCCGGGGTTACAAACCCGGGCGCTTCTCTTTCAACGTCAAAGGCGGCCGTTGCGAAAATTGCGAGGGGGACGGCACCCTCAAGATATCCATGCAATTTCTTCCCGACGTCTACGTGCCCTGCGACGAATGCCACGGCGCGCGGTTCAACGCGGAAACTCTCGAAGTCAAATTCAAAGGGAAATCCATCGCCGATGTCCTCGCCATGCCGGCGGAGGAGGCGGCGGTGTTTTTCGAGAACGTACCGTCGATCGCGCGGATTCTCAAAACCCTCGTGGACGTGGGCATGGGGTACGCCGCCATCGGTCAACCGGCGACGACCCTGTCGGGCGGGGAGGCCCAACGAGTCAAACTCGCCTCGGAATTGTGCCGCCGTCCCACCGGGCACACTCTTTATATTTTGGATGAGCCCACCACGGGCCTGCATTTTGCGGACGTCGAGAAATTGTTGGGAGTGCTTCAACGCCTGGTGGACGGGGGGAACACCGTCGTGGTGATCGAACACAATTTGGACGTCATCAAAACGGCCGATTGGATCCTGGACATGGGGCCGGAAGGCGGGTCGGGGGGCGGACAATTGGTGGTGGCCGGCCCGCCGGAAGCCGTCGTTGCCTATAAAAAATCCCACACGGGGCGACACTTAAAAGCGTTGTTGAAATAGACGACGCGTTTCTCCGACGGAAAAGTTCGGCTTGACAAAAACAGCGGCATAAATCCTCCGGCGAAAAAAAGCCTGTTGTCGACGGAAAAACAGACTTTTAGCCGCGTGTAAATTTTTTCGCCAAACGCTTGACAGGCGCGCGGGGCTTCAACTATGATAGCCCCCGCTTCGTTATTCACAGCCCTTTTCCATCTCAACCAACTTGTGACGTTTTCCATTGCCGGCCCGGGCCGATATTTCGGCATTTTGTATAAAAGATGGTAAAAGATGGTTGAATATGGTTTATTAAGATAATTCACAATTGTTATAAACAGTTGTGTACAACTTTGTGCATAAGGTGGCCTTGTGCTTGCCAGTGAAACGGCTGAAAACATTTGGTCCGGCGTTCTTGAGCGTTTAAAACCGCAACTCAAAGACGAGATCTTCAATCTGTGGGTGAAACCGTTGAAGGCCCAACAATGGGACAGCGATTTGCTCACTTTGCAAGTTCCCAACCGCTTTTTCTCGGAATGGGTGAAGAAGAATTGTCAGCGCCAAATTGAAGACGCTTTAAAAGAAATTTTGGGCCGGGACGCAACCCTCGGATTCGAAACAGGCTTAGAAATAGAGCCGATTTTGGAGCGCGAGGAAGTTCGGGCTGAACCCATCGCCTCCCCGAAAACCGAAAATCACTTCACGGGTGAGCAATTTAACCCCAAATACACCTTTGAGAGCTTCGTGGTGGGGCCGTCCAATCGGTTCGCCCAGGCCGCGGCCATGGCCGTGGCCAAGGATCCAGGCCGGGCGTACAACCCTCTATTCCTTTACGGGGGCGTCGGCCTTGGTAAAACCCATATTTTGCACGCCACGGGCCACGCCATTCGGCAAAACAACCCGGGCGCGAAGGTTCTTTACATCACTTCGGAGCGGTTTATCAACGAGTTCATCGACGCCATCCGTTTCGACAAAATGAAGGATTTCCGGGAAAAGTACCGGAATCTCGATTGCCTTTTGATCGACGATATCCAATCCCTCATGGGCAAGGAGAATTCCCAGGAGGAGTTTTTCTACACCTTCAACTCCCTTTACGATTCGCGCAAACAAATCATCATCTCCTCCGACCGCACCCCCGGGGAAACGAAAGTGAGCGCCCGCCTGGTGTCCCGATTCGAATGGGGGGTGGTGGCGGACATCCAGGCCCCCGATTTAGAGACCCGCATCGCGATTTTGCGCAAAAAGGCGGCCACGGAAAACATCTTCGTTCCGGACGATGTGATCCTCTACATCGCCAGTCAAATCCGTTCCAACATCCGGGAATTGGAAGGCAGTTTGATCCGCATCGTCGCTTTTAGTTCTTTAACGGGGACGCCTTTGACGATCGATTCGGCCCGGGAAACACTCAAAGACATTGTGACGGCCAACGAAGCCTCCCGGCCCATTCGGGTCGAGGACATCCAAGAGGTCGTGGCCAACCATTTCAATTTGGATTTGCGCGACATGAAGTCCAAGCGGCGGACGGACGCCATCGCGTTCCCCCGTCAAATCGCCATGTATTTGGCCCGCACGCTCACGGAATGTTCCACGACGGAACTGGGCGAACAGTTCGGCGGCAAAGACCACACGACGGTCATGCACGCGTGCAACAAAATCAAAGGCAAAATGACGTCGGACCCCTATTTCACCGCCCTGCTCAACAAGATCACCCAGCAAATCAAGAACCACGCCTCGCTGCAAGACATTCGCTCGCACCGCTGATTTTAAACAGATTTTGCCCGCCCGCCCCGCTCCGCGCGCGGGAGGTTGCGCGCGTATGCGCTTCGGGATGGTTTTGGTATAAAACCTGAGTAACCGGCTTCGGTTGTGGATGATCGGGATTTGTTCGAACAACAGGGACAACGCGAACGGCTTGTCAACAAATTGTCCCGAAGGGGGCGAAAGGGGAATTTTGTTTTGAGACAATCCCTTTCGGACGGTCAGAAAAATTATTAGACTTTTCCCGACGCTTGCTTCTACGACGACTAAATTTCTATATCTATTATAAGAGAGGCGAACCTTGAATAACTCAAGCACCGTTTTGCCCTCCTCAAAGAGTTCCACCATGATTGAGATCCACTGCCAGAAAGACGAACTCTTAAAAGGCGTGCAATTGGTCCAAAGCGCGATTTCGCCCCGCAGCACGCTGCCTGTGCTGTCAAACATTCTTTTTGAGGCGGATGGGGAAGGATTGCGTTTGTCCTCCACCGATTTGGAAGTGGGCGTCCGTTGCCTGGTAAAGGCGGATGTCAAATCCGGAGGTGCTTTAACTGTGCCGGCCCGACCTTTGAGCGAATTCCTCCGCACCCTGGACGACGGCCGAGAACTGTTGTTGAAAAGCGTCGACGGACAGAAAATCGAGATAAAATCCGGACGGGACCGTTGTTCCTTGGCCTGTTTGCCCAAGGACGATTATCCGGTTTTGCCCGAATTCAATTTGGAAAAGGCCGTGTCCTTGAACGCGTCCGTCCTGCGGGAAATGATCCGCAAGACGATTTTCGCGGTGTCCACCGATGAGACGCGTTACGTGCTGAACGGCGTGGATCTCGTGATTGAAAAAGGCAAAATGATCCTCGTCGCCACGGACGGCCGCCGTTTGGCTTTCGTCGAGAGGGAAACCGCGGATAAAAAAGCCACCGTGAGCGCCATCATCCCCACCAAAGCCGTCAACGAACTGGCTCGCGTGTTGGGAACCGACGACAAAACCGGCGAGTTGCAAATGGCTTTCACCGAGAATCAGGTCACGTTCAAACACAAGAACGTCATCATCATTTCCCGCTTGATCGAGGGCAATTTCCCCAATTACGAGCAGGTCATCCCCAAGGGCCACGACATCCAGCTTCGTTTAAAGGCCAAGCAGGTCTTGGCCGCCACTCAGCGGGCGGCGGTGGGCACCATGGAACGCGGCGGGTCCGTGCGCTACAGCCTGTCCGAAAACACACTGCAGATCTCCGCTTCGGCCCAAGGCCGGGTGGAAGTGGAATCCGAGCTCGAAATCGCTTACAAAGGCGAAGCCTTCGCCATCGCCTTCAACCCCGTGTATTTGATTGACGCGTTGAAAGCGCTGGAAACCGACGAGATTTTCCTCGAATTCTCCACCCCCCTGAACCCCGGTGTTGTGCGGCCCGTGGGCGACGACCACTACAAGTACGTCGTCATGCCCATGCAGGCCAATTGATCCGGGTTTGCGCCTCCTCAGCGTCGGCCTTCGTCAGTTCCGCAACCAAGCGCGGCTGGATTTTGTCCCCACGCCGGGTTTGAACGTCCTGATCGGCCCCAACGGGGCCGGCAAATCAAACCTCCTGGAAGCCATCGCGATCCTTTGCAGCGGCCAAAGCCACCGGGGCGCCGAGGTCCGTCAAATGATCCAGGACGGCCGGGACGAAATGGCCCTGGTGGCCGAAGCCGAGGGCGAGGAGCCCCTTTCCATCGATCTGCGCCAAAAACGCGGTCGGGCGCGCCAAATGAAGGTCAACAACCGGACGGTCGGGCGACTGCGGGAATGGATGGGCCGACTGCCCGTGGTGACGTTTTCACCCGAGGATTTGGATTTGGTCAAGGGCGAACCCGGCGGGCGGCGCCGCGCGGTCAACGGCGTCTTGATTCAGGTGGACCCCGACTACGCCGACGCCCTGGCGCGTTACCAACGGCTTTTGGAGGAACGCAACGCCGCCCTGCGGCAGATTCGCGACGGCGCCGCCAAACCCTCCGTTCTGGAGCCCTGGGACCTGTCTTTGCTGAAGGAAGGCGCTCTCCTCACCCTTTCGCGCCAAAAGTTCATGGACGCCTTCGGCCCCCGGGTGCAATCCCGCCAGCACGGGCTCTCCGGCGGTCGAGACCGGGGGGCTCTGGTCTACCGGCCTTCGTTCCATGTTCCCGCGGAGGACCCCCAAGCCGTGGCCGAGACCAACCGTCGGCGTCTGGCGGAATTACGGGAAGGCGAGATCGCCTTGGGGTCCACCTTGATCGGGCCCCACCGGGACGACGTGGAGTTCCGGCTGGACGATGAAATCGCCAAAGCCCGGGCCTCCCAGGGCCAAGCCCGCACCCTCGCCCTGGCCTGGAAATGGGAAGAACGCCTTTACATCAAAGAGCGCCTGGGCCGCGAACCCCTGTGCCTGTTGGACGACGTTTTTTCGGAGCTGGACCCGGACCGCCGGGGTCAGTTGACCGACCTCTTGACGGGCGGGGCCCAATGCTTCGTGACCGTGACCGACCTTTCGGCGTGGGGGGCGGCCGACACGACGTCGGCGGCGGTTTTCGAGATTCACCCGGCCGGGGAGAACGCGATCCGCCGGTGAGGAAGGTCCGGGACCCGAAACCGAAAAAACTCGCCCCCGCCCGCGACCTGGTGGCCGCGGTGCTGGCCAAAAGCGGTTTTCGCACGGGGGACTTCCCTATTTTTGAAGCCTGGGACCGCGCCCTGGGGCCCGACGCCGGCAAGGCCCGGGCCGTGGGGCTCAAGCAGGGCCGCCTTTACGTGGAGGTCGACAGCCCGGTTCGCCAACACGGTTTGACGCTCCGCAAGCGGGAACTGCTCAAAAAAATCAACGCCGCCTTTGGCGGATCGGCCCCCGTATCTGATATAATTTTCAGACCGGGCACCCCCGCTATTTCCGACGATAAGAATGCCTAAAAAGACACCCAAGACGCCTTCCAAAAAGGCTCACAACGCGGGGGGCAAAACGCCCGCGGCATCATCCAGGAGGGAACGCGTGGCCACAGAAGCGATGGAAAAACCCAAAAACAAATCCTACGACTCCTCGTCCATTCAGGTGCTGGAAGGGCTGGAGGCCGTCCGCCACCGCCCCGCCATGTACATCGGTTCCACGGGGCCCACGGGGCTCCACCACCTGGTCTACGAGGCCGTGGACAACTCCATCGACGAAGTGTTGGCGGGCGAGGCCAAGTCCGTCGACGTGACGATCCACGAGGACAACTCGGTCACCGTCCTTGACGACGGCCGCGGCATCCCGGTGGCGCCCAAAAACGACGTGTCCGACCCCAAGCTCAAGGGCAAATCGGCCTTGGAAATCGTCATGACCATCCTGCACGCCGGCGGCAAGTTCGAGCAGAACGCCTACAAATATTCCGGCGGCCTCCACGGGGTCGGCATTTCTTGCGTGAACGCCCTGTCCGATTGGATGAAGGTCGAAGTCTACCGCGACGGCAAGACCTACGCGCAAGGCTACAAGCGCGGGAAACCCGACCAGGACGTCAAAGCCACGGGCAAATCCGACGAGCGGGGGACCCGGGTGACCTTCCATCCCGACCCGGAGATCTTCGGCGACATCCAATACTCCTTCGACACCTTGTCCGCCCGCCTGCGGGAGCTGGCCTTCCTCAACCCCGGGGCGCGCATCACCATCCTCGACGAGCGGGACGACAAGCAGCACGCGTTCCATTACGAGGGTGGGATCAACGAATTCGTGAAGTTCATGAACGCCCACAAGAACCCGCTCCACCCCGAACCCATCACCCTCAAAAAAGAGCGGGACGAGGTGTTGGTGGAGGTGGCGATCCAATACAACGACAGCTACAACGAGCAGATTTATTCCTTCGTCAACAACATCAACACCAAGGACGGCGGCACCCACCTCTCCGGTTTCCGGTCGGCCATCACCCGCGTGATGAACGACTACATAAAAAAGCACGACTTGCTGAAGGGCAAGGATTTCTCGGTGACCGGCGACGACACCCGGGAAGGTTTGACCGCCGTCATTTCGATCAAGATGGCGTCCACGAAGCTCCAGTTCGAGGGTCAGACCAAGGGCAAGCTGGGCAACACCGAAATCGAGGGCCTGGTGAAATCCATCGTGGGCGACGCGCTGACGACCTTCTTCGAGGAAAACCCCAACACCGCCAAAAACATTTGTGAAAAGGCGATCCTCTCCGCCGAGGCGCGCGAAGCCGCCCGCAAGGCGCGCGAGCTGACCCGCCGCAAGGGCGCCCTGGACGGGGCGTCCCTCCCCGGGAAACTTGCCGACTGCCAGGAGCGCGACCCCGCCAAATCCGAGATCTACCTCGTCGAAGGCGATTCCGCCGGCGGGTCGGCCAAGCAAGGCCGGGACCGGGCCTTCCAGGCGATCCTGCCCCTCAAGGGCAAAATCCTGAACGTCGAAAAGTCGCGGCTCACGAAAATGCTGGCCAACGATGAAATCCGAACCTTGATCACGGCTCTGGGCTGCGGCGTGGGTCAAAAAGAGGGCGAGGACGGCATCAACCTGGCGAAATTGCGGTATCACCGCGTGATCATCATGACCGACGCCGACGTGGACGGCGCCCACATCCGCACATTGCTCCTGACGTTCTTTTTCCGTCAGATGACGCCCCTCATCGAAAAGGGCTACATCTACATCGCGCAGCCGCCTCTCTACAAGGTCAAAAAAAGCAAAAAAGAAATGTACGTCGACACCGACGAGAAGATGGACGAGTGGCTGTTGTCGGAGGGGCTGGAGCACGCCGACGTGTTGAACCTCGCCAAAGGAAAGAACGGCGCCAAGATCGACCCCGCGAAGCTCAAGGGGGCTTTTAAGGCCATGGCCGAGGTGGAAGCCCTGCGCAAACGCCTGCACAAGAAGGGCGTGGAATGGGCCGACTTCCTGGCCCTGCGAAAAAAAGGCGAGTTCCCCCTCTACCGGGTGCAAGAGGAAACCGGCCCCCGGTTCCTTCACAGCGAAAAAGAGGCCAAACAATGGCGCGAGGGGTTCATCGAGACGCGCAAGGCCAAACTGCAAAAGGAGCTCGCCGCCTCCGGCGAATCGTCCACGGGTTCCGCCGGCGTCGAAGAGGAGGACTTGAGCGCCTACATGAAGGAACTCCTGGAACTTAAAAAATTAAACACCCTGGCGGATAAACTGCAGGACGTGGGGTTCGACGTCACGCTCGAAGAGGCCGGCAAGCCGGAAGACACTGTCAAGCCCCTCTACCGGGTCAGCATCAACGGGGAGGACAAGGACGTGTTGTCCGTGGCGGAGCTTCTGGAAGCCATCAAGGACGCCGGCCGCAAGGGCGCGACGATTCAGCGTTACAAGGGGTTGGGCGAAATGAACCCGCAACAGCTGTGGGAAACCACCATGGACCCGACCCACCGCAAACTCCTGCGGGTGAAGCTGGAGCCCAACAGCTCGGAAGCCGACGACGTCTTCACCGTGCTCATGGGCGACAAGGTGGAGCCGCGGCGGCAGTTCATTGAGTCCCACGCGGCGGACGTGCAGAACCTCGACATTTGAGCGACGATCGATTCAGCGGGCGAAAAACCGGGATTATTGAGGAGCGGGATTATGGCCGACACAAAAACGTCTGAGCAGGGCGATATGCTGGACCGGGTGCTGCCCCGGAACATCGAAGAGGAGATGAAGAACTCCTACATCAATTACGCCATGAGCGTGATCGTGGGACGGGCCCTGCCCGACGTGCGCGATGGGTTGAAACCCGTGCACCGGCGAATCCTCTTCACCATGGACGAGATGGGGCTGGCCCACAACAAACCCTACAAGAAAAGCGCCCGCGTGGTCGGCGACGTCATGGGCAAATACCACCCCCACGGCGACAGCGCCATTTACGACGCCGTCGTGCGCATGGTGCAGGATTTCTCGCTCCGACACCCCCTGGTGGACGGCCAGGGCAACTTCGGGTCCATCGACGCCGACCCGCCCGCCGCCATGCGGTACACCGAGGTCCGCCTCGCCACCATCGCCCAGGAGATGCTGGGCGACATCGACAAGAACACCGTGGACTTCGGCCCCAACTACGACGGTTCTTTGACGGAACCCCTCGTGCTGCCGGCCAAGCTCCCCAATTTGTTGATCAACGGCTCGTCCGGCATCGCGGTCGGCATGGCCACCAACATCCCCCCCCACAACCTGACGGAAGTCTGCGACGGGGCGGCCGCCTACATCGACAACGAGAACATCACCAACGCGGAGTTGCTGAAGATCATCAAAGGACCGGATTTTCCCACGGCCGCCATGATCACCGGCCGCGAGGGCATCAAGAACTATTTCGAAACGGGCCGCGGGTCCATCACCGTGCGCGCCAAGACCGACATCGAGGACATCAAGGGCGGCAAGCAGGCCATCATCATCAACGAGTTGCCCTACCAAGTCAACAAGGCCCAGTTGCTCGAAACCATCGCCGACCTCGTCCGCGACAAGAAAATCGAGGACATTTCCGACATCCGGGACGAGTCCGACCGGGACGGGATCCGCGTCGTCATTGAGGTCAAACGCGACGGCAACGCCCAGGTGGTGTTGAACCAACTTTACAAGTACACCCCCATGGAGACGTCCTTCGGCGTCATCATGCTGGCGTTGGTCAACGGCCGGCCCCGGGTCCTGTCCATGCGGGAAATGCTGAAGCACTACGTCGAGCACCGCCGGGAAGTGGTGATCCGGCGCACCAAATACGAGTTGAAGCGCGCCGAAGACCGCGCCCACATCCTTGAAGGCCTGCGCATCGCCATCGACAACCTGGACCGGGTGATCAAAATCATCCGCGAGTCCAAGAACGTCGAGGCCGCCCGCAACGCCTTGATGGAAAAATTCGAGCTCTCCAAGATCCAGGCCCAGGCCATCCTCGACATGCGCCTGCATCAATTGACCGCCCTGGAGCGCCAATCCCTGGAGGACGAATACAAGGAATTGATCAAAACCATCGCGCGCCTCAAGGGCCTTTTGGCCGACCCGCGCAAGATCCTTGGCCTCATCAAAGACGAATTGGTTGAGATCAAAGAAAAATACGGCGACAAGCGTCGCACCCAAATCACGGCGGCCGCCCAGGAAGTCGAAATCGAGGACCTGATCGCCCAGGAAGACGTGGTGGTCACCTTCTCCCACGCCGGTTACGTCAAACGCCTGCCCGCCGACACCTACCGCGCCCAAAAGCGCGGCGGCAGGGGCATCACCGGGATGACGACGAAGGAGGAGGATTTCGTCGAGCAATTGTTCGTCACGGACACCCACGCCCATTTGCTCCTTTTCACCACGCGTGGCCGGGCCTACGGCGTGCGCGTCTACGAGATCCCCGATGCGGGCCGGACCTCCCGGGGCAAGGCCGTGGTCAACCTGGTGGCCTTGAACCCGGATGAAAAAATCACTTCCGCCATTCCGGTCAAGTCCTTCGACCCGGCGGTGATCAAGGACATGAGTTTGATCCTCTGCACCCGCAACGGGCAGATCAAGCGGACGGCGCTTTCGGAATACGACGCCATCCGCAAGAGCGGCATCATCGCCGTCGGGCTCGACGAAGGCGACGTGTTGGTGGACGCCAAATTGACGGACGAAAAACGCGAGGTCTTGATCGGCACCAAGAACGGCATGTGCATTCGCTTCCCCGCCGAGCAGGTGCGGCTCATGGGCCGCGCGGCGGGCGGGGTGCGCGGCATCCGCCTCGACAAGGGCGATCAGGTGGTCGGCATGGAGATCACCACCCCCGGCCGCGCCGAGACGCTGGTGACGGGGTGCGAGTTCGGCTACGGCAAGCGCACCGAATTGTCGGAGTACCGCGACCAAAACCGCGGCGGCGGGGGGGTCATCACCATCAAGACCTCGGACCGGAACGGAACCGTCATCGGCATTAAGTTGGTCACCGACAATGACGATCTCATGCTGATGACCGAAAAGGGCATGGCCGTGCGCGTTCACACGAGAGACCTGTCCGTTATCGGGCGGAACACCCAGGGATACCGCTTTCTCCGTTTGGAGGAAGGCGACAAGCTGTCGATCATCGCCCCGGTGGTGGCGGAGGAAGACGCCGGGGAAAGCAAAGACCCGGTTTAAAATCGTTGGCCGGATGACACAAACCAGACCGGGAGGAACCTTGAAAAAAGCCGAATCAAGAGGACATGGGTTCACATTGATCGAACTGATGATTGTCGTGGCCATCATCGGGCTTTTGGCCGCGATCGCCATTCCCAAATTCGGCGGTATGTTGGTCCGGTCCAAGGAAGCGAAGGCGAAAGCGCGACTGGGGTCCCTGCGCAGCGCGCTCAACATTTATTACTCGGATTGCGAGGGCATTTTCCCCGCAACGGTATCCGGCGTTGCTCCCCGCTACATCGAACAGGTTCCCGAAATCGAGATTCCCTCCCCGGTCAACCACGGCGGCAGCAACGTCGCCCGAACGACATTGGACGATTGGGCGTCCAACGAGGCCTGGGTCTACAGCTCCGCCACGGGGTTGTTGTTCATCAATTGCTCGCACGTCGACTCAAAGGGCAGCACCTGGTCGACGTTTTAATCCGTTCCCCCGCGATGGGGCCCCGTTGTTGATTTGATAGAATCCCCCCATGTTGGATCTCAAATTTCTCCGGCAAAACACCGACGAAGCGCGGCGCGGCCTTTCCGGCCGATCGCCACGCTACGCCCAGGCGCTGGACGCGCTGTTGGCGGCGGACGCCGATTGGCGCGCCGCCCAGGTGGAGGTGGAACCCCTGCGGGCCCGCCGGAACAGGGCGGCGGACGAGGTGGGGCGGTTAAAACGCGAAAAGGGCGACGCGACGGCTCTGCTCAAGGAGATGGAGGAGCTGAAAGGACGCCTCAAAGCCGCGGAGGACAAGGTCGCCGCCCTGGAGCTGCGGGTGCAGGAACAGCTTTTGGAAATTCCGAACCTGCCGCATTCTTCCGTGCCGACCGGAGCGGACGCGACGGCCAACCGGGAGATCCGTCGGGTCGGCGCGCCCCCCGCGTTTGATTTCAAACCCCGGGACCACCAAACGCTCGGGGAAACCCTGGGGCTTTTTGATTTCGCCCGCGCGGCCAAACTCTCCGGAGCGCGGTTCGCCCTGCTCACGGGCGTGGGCGCGAAATTGGAACGGGCGCTGATCAATTTCATGCTGGACCTCCACGCCGCGCACGGCTACACCGAAGTGTTCCCCCCCTTTCTGGTCACCCGCCAGACCATGACCGGCACCGGGCAGTTGCCCAAATTCGCCGAAGAGCTTTACGCCCTTCCGGCCGACGATTTGTTCCTGATCCCCACCGCCGAAGTGCCGTTGACCAATCTCTACCGGGACGAAGTTTTCGAGGCCGACCGCCTGCCCAAAGCGCTCTGCGCGCACACGGCCTGTTTCCGTCGGGAAGCCGGCAGTTACGGCAAAGACACCCGGGGCCTCATTCGGAACCATCAATTCAACAAAGTCGAGCTCGTCCGCTTTGTCCGGCCGGAGGACACCTTGTCGGAACTCGAAACGTTGACGGCCCACGCCGAAGCGGTTTTAAAAAAATTGGAACTTCCCTACCGGGTCATGGCGCTCTGCGCGGGGGACCTGGGTTTCTCCGCCGCCAAAACCTACGATCTCGAAGTGTGGTTGCCCGGGGAAGAAAACGGGCGCGGCGCCTACCGGGAGATTTCGTCTTGCTCCACGTTCACGGATTTTCAAGCGCGGCGCATCGGGGTCCGGTACAAAGCCGCCGACGGCGCGCGGGGGCTTGTCCACACGCTGAACGGGTCGGGCGTGGCGGTCGGGCGGACCGTGGCGGCGATTTTGGAAAATTATCAAAGGGCGGACGGCACCATCGACGTGCCCGCCGCTTTGCGGCCTTATCTCGGTCGGGACCGATTGGACGATCGTCCGGCCCTTTGACAGGAGGATTCCACATGTGGCCATCGTTGGTGAAGGGCGGGATCATGGGCGGGTTGGCGATGTTCCTGTGGGGCATGGTTTCCTGGACGTTGTTGCCGTGGCACGACGCCTCGTTTTTGCCGTTGAGTGACGAGAGCGCGGTGACCGCCGTTCTCGCCCAAAACGCCCCCCGCCGAGGCGTGTACGTGTTGCCGCGGGCGATGTTGAAGGATGGAAAGGGCGACGGTCCCCGGGCGTTTATCGCTTACGACGAACGGGCGCCCCAATCGATGGCGCGACCCATGGGGGGAAGCCTCCTCATCAATATTTTGGGCGCCCTGTGCTTGACTTGGCTCTTGATCCGAGTTCATTTGCCCTACGGTGGCCGGGTCTTGGCCGCCACGGCCGCGGGGGTATTTGCCGGGGTGGTGGCCGACCTGCCCGCTTGGAACTGGTGGGGGTTCTCGACGCCCTACACCATTGTTTCTTTTGTGGATCGCGTCCTCGGCGGATTGGTGGCCGGTCTCGTCATCGCGTGGGTGATCGAAGACCGTCCCCTCGGCCGACCCCGGCCGTGAAGCGGGCGATCGCCTTTTTTCTGGCCGGCGGGCTGATGGTTTCGACGGCCGGGGCCGCCCCCCCCGATCGACGCCTGTCCGGATCCGATCGGCGCTACCTCTCCGGGGTTTACAAAGACACCTGGCGCTGTCTCGCCCATTTCGTCAGCCCCGCGACGGGGTTGCCCTACGATTCCAGCCGGCGACTTCCTTCCACTTCCACCACCAACATCGGTCTCTACATGGCCGCCGTCGCCGTGGCGGCCGAAACGCGCCTGATTCGTCGGGAGGAGGCCATCGAACGGTTGGAGCGCGCGCTCGCGGCCCTGGAGAAAATTGAAACCTTCCTCGGTGGTTTTCCGGTGACCTGGGTCCACGTCGACACGTTGCTCCCGACCGAGAATCAGTTTTCAACGGTCGACCACCTGTCCAATTTGTGCGGCGGGCTTTTGACGGTCAAGGGGCTTTTCCCCGAATTGGCCGCCCGGATCGACAAACGGCTTTTGCCCATGGAGTGGGGCCGGTTGTACGATGAAAACAAGGGGTGGTACCGGGGCGGTTGGCGGCGCGACGTCCAGGATTTTGATGTTCAGCAGAAAGGGTGGGAGTGGTATTACAGCTTCCTGGGGGCCGACACGCGCTTCGGGTATTTCCTCGGGACCGCGCGGCGTCTCGTCCCCGTCGAAGCCTGGATGGTGTTGAACGCGGGGCGGGAGACCCGGAACGGTCAGTCCTATTTCGTCCCCGGATGGCAAGGGGGCGGCCTTTTTATGCAGACGATTTCGGGGTTGTTCCTCGACGAGCGCGACACCGTTCTGGGACGGTCCGCCGCCGATTTTGCCTGGGCCCAAATCGTTCACGCGCGGAAAATCAAGGCCCCGGTGTGGGGGTGGTCGGCCTCGGAGAGCGCCGATGGAAGCGAATATTTGGGGTGGGACCGCATTTTGGACGCGGTGGTGACCCCGCACGCCGCGGGGTTGGCTTCGGTTTATTACCCGGCGCGGGCGGCCGCCAATCTGCGGGCCCTCGAGAAAATGGGGGGACGGTCTCCCTGGCGGGGCGACGGCGGTCGACGGGATTTCGGTTTCCGCGACAGCGTGAATTGGCGGACCAAGGAAGCGGCGCCGCACTATCTGTGCCTGGACCAGGCCCTGTTGTTTTTGTCCCTGGCCAATTTGCTGCACGACGGCGTTGTTTGGCGGGCCGTCGCCAGCGACGGGTTGGTTCAGCGCGGGCTCAAAGAAATCCCGTTTTACGCGGAACGGGACGGCGCGCACCTCAAAATGTACGCCGAACGCGACCGCGGCGGCGGACGCGATTGACAAGGCGTGTGCGAGCCGCTATAGTTTCTCCAATGATTGGTCACACCGGTCGTGGCCTGGCTCTTTTTAACACCCCCCGCTCCGTCGGCGTCACGCGCCGACCGGGCGGGTTTTTTTTATGAGCCGGCTTTTTTTTAAATCCACCCCGCGGGCGCAGCCCCGAACCCGGGCGCGTCCCGTCACGGTCTCGGCGGTCTTGGCGGGGGTCGGAATTTTGACGGGGCTGGCGGTGTGGCGCGGCCCGGTCGACGCGTCGTTGGAAACGCGTTTCATCGCCCACCGCGCCGATTTCGAACGGCTGCGCGACATGATTTTGGGCGAACCCGTCGTGACCTCCGTGGGCGTGGACAACGTGGGCGATTACTGGCTTTTCGACGGCCGGTGGGTGGCCGCCGGCAACCGGTTCACGACCTTCGATCAAAGCGAAATGCTGGAAGCGACCGGCCTTTCCGAGGAGCGGCACCGCGATTACCTGTCCGCGCTGTCGGCGGCGCGGGCTTACCGGGTGTTGCGAAAACCCGCGGTCGGAACGGGACGCTGGGGACGCGTGGTGTTGTTCCCCCCGGCCCAGGGGACTTTTCCCCGCCGTGGCCCCACTTTCGTTTTCGCGGAAAAACCGCCCGAACCCCTTTTGTCCATGGACAAAGCGTCGCGGGCCCACGGCACCGCCTACGCCCGGTTGGCGGAGGGTTGGTACGCCGAGTTTTCCAACCGTTAGACCCCCAAAAATTGGATAATACGGCCACTCCTATGACATTTCACAATCTTTCTCTGCACGCCGACTTGCTTCGCGCCGTTGACGCCCTGGGTTGGACGGAGCCCACGCCCATTCAGCGGCAAGCCATCCCTCCCATATTGGAAGGGCGGGACGTGTTGGGCGCCGCCCAAACGGGCAGCGGAAAGACGGGCGCTTTTGCCCTTCCGATTTTGGACCATCTTCTGAGGCGGCCCGGCCGGGGCCCCCGGGTGTTGGTTCTCGTCCCCACGCGGGAGTTGGCCACCCAAGTGGACCAAACGTTTGTGGAGGCCAGCCGGTTCACGCCTTTCAAAGTCGCCACCATCATGGGCGGCGTGGGTTACGACCAACAGCGGCGCGCCGTGTCCAACGGGGCCGAGGTCCTGGTGGCGACCCCCGGTCGTTTGTTGGACCACTTGGAAAACCGGGCTTTCACCCTGGACTCGGTCGATCACCTTGTTCTGGACGAGGCGGACCGCATGTTGGACATGGGCTTTCTCCCCGACATCAAAGCCATCGTCCACCGGGTTCCCAAAAATCGTCAAACGCTTTTGTTTTCCGCCACGTTGGTCCCCGAGGTGGAGCGCGTCGCCGCTTTCACGCTTGTCGATCCGGTCCGCGTGGAGGTGGCGCGTCCCGCCACGGTGGCCGAGGGCATCAGCCAAGTTCTTTACCCGATCGTGCAGGAACAGAAGGCGGATTTGCTCTTGGCCCTGTTGCGGACCACCGAAATGCGATCCGTTTTGGTTTTCACCCGCACCAAGGACCGCGCCGACCGCGTGGCGGCGAAACTGGAAGGGGAAGGTTTTCGGGCCGAGATCCTCCATTCCAACCGCACCCAATCCGAGCGCACCCAGGCCATGGAGAATTTCCGCCACGCGCGATCTCAAATCCTTGTGGCGACCGATATCGCCGCTCGGGGCATCGATATCAAGGGCATTTCCCACGTCATCAATTACGATGTGCCCCAACACCCCGAGGATTACGTCCACCGGGTGGGCCGCACCGCCCGGGCCTACGGCGTGGGCGACGCCATCACGCTCATGGACCCTCTGGAACAGATCCACGTAACGGACATTGAACGGTTCACCGGCCTGATTTTTCCGCGGGCCATGCTGCCCAATTTCGCCTATAAGGTGACTCCCAAACTCCAAGCCCCGACCGTCACACGGACGGCCTGGGACAGGGTCTGGAGCCGCGGCCACACCAGCGCCTTCCGGCGCCGTCGTTAAGGCCCCCTCCGAAATTCCCGGCCCGCGTCGCCTTTCCCTGGGCGCCGATGGCATGCGTTTTCGGCCCCCATCCGGACCCCCGGTATCCGGTCATTTCAAAGAGCGGCGTTTCGGCCCAACGCCGCAACCCCCTCAAACTATTGAAATCGCAAAACCCCGGGGTTATACTCAAACCGAGGAGCCGCCCCAAGAAGGGGCCCGCGACAAAGCCCCCCGCGGGAGGCCTTGTCGCAAGAGGAGACGACAACACTCTCATGGCACAACGCGCGTCCAGCAACCGGAAAACGATAAAAGACATCCTGGCCGGTCAGAATTTGATATCCCCCGTGGACATGGCCAAGGCCGAGGCCGAAGCGGAAAAAACAAAACGGCCCCTCCAGCAAGTGGTTGTGGATTTAGGTTTTGTGGACAAACTCAGCGTGTTGCAGGCCATCGCCGCCGAATGGGAAGTCCAGCCGGTTCTGTTTGACGATGTCGTGGTGGACGGCCGGGTCGCCAAGCTGATCAGCGACGCCATGGCGCGAAAACACAATGTTTTGCCTTTTTTGCGGGAGGACGGCATCATCCTTCTTGCCATGGCGGACCCCCGCGACCCCCTCCTTTTGGAAGACGTTCGGGCCAAGACCGGTGAGGAGGTCCGCCCCTTTTTGGCCATGCCCGGGGACATTGAAAAGGAACTGGACCGAATCTACGGCACGGCCCTCGACCACGACGAGGCGGGCGGCGGGGAAGGGGACGGCCACGACGCCGTGGAGCGGAAAACCCAGGAAATGTTGGGCGACCTCCTGGACGGTGTCGATGACATCGACGAGCTGACAAAGAAAACCGACCTCATGGAGGTCGACGCCTCCGCGCCCGAAGTCGAGCGCATCGTCAACGCCATCATCTTGGCCGCCATGCAAATCAAGGCGTCCGATATCCACATCGAACCCTTTGAAGATCCCGCCGGCAAAAAGAACCGCATCGTCGTCCGTTTCCGCGTGGATGGATTTTTGAAGGAGGCCCCTTTTCGGATCCCCTGGAGCTACCGGAACGCCATCATCGCCAAAATCAAGATATTGACCGCTTCGATGAACTTGACCGAACGGCGCATTCCCCAATCGGGACGGATCGAGGTGATGGCCAAGGGGCGGCCCATCGAATTCCGCGTTGAAACCATTCCGACCGTTTACGGGGAATCCGCCAGTTTGCGGCTTCTCGACCGCAAATCCGTTCAGGTGGACATTCACAAACTGGGTTTTTTGGACGACATCCTCGAACGCTTGCTGGACCAGCTCAAGGGCATCGGCGGGAAAAAGAACTACGGCATGATCCTGGTCACCGGACCGACGGGCTCGGGGAAAACCACCACCCTGTACGCCTGTTTGAACCACGTGAACCGGCCCGACATCCGGGTCATCACCGCCGAAAACCCCGTCGAGTACAACATCGACGGGATCATCCAAGTCGCGGTTAACCCGGACATCACGCTGGCCAAGGACCGGGTCTTCAATTTCGCCACGGCCCTGCGGTCTTTCCTGCGGTTGGACCCCGACGTCATCATGGTGGGCGAGGTGCGCGACAAAGAAACCGCGACCATCGCCATGGAGGCGGCCATGACCGGCCACTTGGTGCTGTCCACCATCCACACCAACGACGCGGCCTCGACGGTGTCGCGGTTGGCCGAAATGGGCCCCCCCGCCTACCTCGTGGCCAGCACGTTGAAATGTGTGTTGGCGCAACGCCTGTGCCGGCTGATTTGCCCGGATTGCAAGGCGCCCGCGACGCTGACCGCCGATGAACGCGAGATTTTCCGGCTGAATGGATTTGAATTGACCGAGGAAACAACGATTTACAAGGGCGCCGGTTGCAAGGCGTGCAGCGGCACCGGCCTTCGGGGACGGCTCGGCATACACGAGCTTTTGATTATGGATGAAACCGTCCGCCGGGTGGCCCTGTCGGACCTGACGGCGGACAGTATTCGCAACGCCGCTATTTACCATTCGCCCCAACGCATGCGAACCATGGTGCAAGACGGTCTCATCAAGGTCCTTCAGGGCCTCACCACCATTAACGAGGTGTTGGGCGTGTCCACCGAAAAGGCCAGCTGAGGGCTTGTTTGACGCCCCCTTCCCTGCGGGGTATAATGGGGACCTTCCTATGAACGAATCCAACACAGGGATTCTGGTGGTCATTTCCGCGCCCTTGGGCGTCGGGAAGACCACCCTGTGCCGGGCCCTTTTGGACCGCCACCCCGAGGCCCAGTTGGGCGTTTCCTGCACCAGCCGTCCCCCCCGCCCCCGGGAAGTCGACGGCCACGATTTTTATTTCATTTCCGCGGAAGAGTTTCGCCGCCGGGCGCGCGCCGGGGATTTTTTGGAGTGGGTGAACATCGGCGGCCATCTTTTTGGCACGCCCAAGAAACCGGTCTTGGACCATCTCCAGACGGGGCGCGACGTGATTTTAAACCTCGATGTGCGCGGCGCGGCGTCGGTCAAGGAATCTTATCCGGAGGCCGTGAGCGTTTTCGTCTTTCCCCCGACCTGGTCCGCCCTGGCGGACCGCTTGTCCAAACAAGGGACCGGGTGGGACAACGGTCCGGTGGCGGAACACCTCAACGCGGCGCGGCGCGACGCCAAAGCCGCCGACAAGAGCGACTATTTTGTCGTCAACGAAGAAATGGTGAACGCCGCCGAGGATCTCTCCGCGATTCTCCGCGCCGAACGCCGGCGCGCGAACCACGCGCGCGGCGACCTCGCGCGGTTTCTCAAAAGTCCTTTCCCCACGGTTTGATGACATGACCGTCTTGAAATTCCTTTCCGAGACATCCCCTTTTAATGTTCTCCCCCCGGAGGCCCAGCAGGATTTGGTCGAATTGGGCCAGGTGCGGTCCGTTTCTAAAGGCGCGCGGGTTTACGCGGAGGGGGAGCTCGCGGGGCTGACCTACGTGGTGATGGCGGGCCAGGTGCAGATCACCCGGGCCTCTTCAGAGGGGAAACCGTTGACGATCGAGATCCTGAAGGCCGGGGAGATGTTCGGTTGCGTGGGCTGCGCGGCGGTCGGCCACTACCCTTGCGAAGCCGTGGCGGGTTCGGCGGCGGAGATCCTTGTGTTCCCCATGGGGCACATCCGCAATCTGTTGGAAAAGAATTTGGCTTTCGGACGAGCCCTTTTTTATGACATGAGCCGGCGAATGCGGGAGGCGCAATCCTTTCGGACCCTCGGGGCGGAAACGGTGGAGAAGCGCATCGCCGGCGTGTTGCTCTGGCTGGTGGGGAAATTCGGGTCCGACCTGCCTTTCACCCGGCAATCGATCGCCGAAATGGCGAACACGACGCCCGAATCCGCCATCCGCACGCTCATCGATTTCCGTCGGCGGGGCCTCATCGTGACCGGATGGAAGCGGATCGCCATGCGCAATTCCAAAGGGTTGCGCGAATTGCTCGAAGGCGTCGCCGCCTAACCCTCTCCATGTATTCCGTCGTCCGCGAAATCCATTTTTCCTATGGCCACCGCTTGATGGACTACGCGGGACCCTGCCGCCACCCCCACGGCCACAACGGGCGGGTCGAGGTCGAGTTGTCGCGGGCGCGCCTCAACCGGCTCGGCATGGTCATGGATTTCGATGAGATAAAAAAACGGCTTCAAACGTGGGTTGACGGTCATCTGGACCACCGGATGATCTTGCGGCGCGATGACCCGCTGGTCGGTGTCTTAAAGGAAATGCACGAACCTCTTTATTTGTTGACGGAAAATCCGACGGCGGAAGCCATCGCCCGGGAAATATTCCGCGTGGCGGCCGCCCAGGGTTTGCCGGTGACGCGGGTCACCTTCTGGGAGACCGAGAGGTCCCAGGCGATCTACCGCGCCGCGGCGCGGTAGATCGCCACCTCGGCAAACCGGATCCCGGGAAGCGCCCGTTTGCGGGCTTTGACGCCGACGGCGCGCGCCGGCGTTCGTTCCAAAACCCAACGGGCCGTCTCTTCCGCGACGGCTTCGAGCGGGCGGCGGGTTTTCTTCGGGAGGGCGCGCCGCGGTCTCTCCACCACACCCGCGTCATCGATGGAACGCGTCAAATCCTCCGAGCGGCCGGCGGCGGTGAAATCCTCCCCCAGGCGGACGTCCAACTCCACCCGCGGGGGGAAGGCCCGTTCCGCCGCGGCGCAACCCACCTTGAGCCACACCTCCACACCCACCACGTTAATCGCGTCAAGCGGAATCCTCCCGGTGAAATATTTCCAAGAGCGTCTTGAGATCCGATGCCAGCGGCAAAGCCAGCGCGCGTGCCCGCCCTTCGGGGCTCATTTTTTTCCAGGTTTTCCGAAGGGCGCTTTCCATCTTGTCCCCGGGCAATTTGGCGCGCAAAACGTCCGGGGGGGTTTCCAAAAACAACAGACACAGAGCGTCCTCCAACGTGACCCCTTCGGGATCCCCCGCCCGGTGGGCGGCTTTGGTGATCAAATGGATAACGCGGCGCGCGTCTTCCTCGCTGTAGTCGTTTTCCCTCATGAGCCCCGAGACCCGGTCGGCGTGGAACCGTTTGAGGTTTTCGCGCCAGCGCAAATAACCGCCCCGGTCCCTGGGTTCGGAGTCGCGGGGCGAGAGCCAGCGTTCAATGTGTTGGCCCCGCGCGGCGATGCGCAACGTTTCGGACGCGTTCGGGGCCAGGCGGAGGGTCCAGGCGGACAAACGGTCCGCGTAGGCCAATTCCACCGGCCGTCCCTCCGGGTCACGGCGGGGATCCCGCGCGTTCGCCGCGTCGATGGCCGCGAGCACCCGGCCCAGGCGGTCCGTCGTCAAAGGAAGCGGACCCCCCGAACGACCACGCGGCCGCGGCCCCCCTGGTCGCCGCTTTTCTTCGACACAGCGAAATAGATCTGCCGGACCCGCTTCCAGTCCATTTTCGGATCGCCGCCCCACAAATACGTCAGGTCGGTCAGGGGCAGGTCCACCACCGTCAAGGCGGCGCGTCCGCTGGCGCGGGGCCAATCGATCCCGACGTTCGTTCCGTCGGAATCGACGATCTTGAGTTCGAACGTGTTGGCCCCGCCGTTGCCGTTAAAGACGAATTGAACCCGTTTGAATTTTGACAGGTCCTGCTTGAGGTCGACGAAAGATTGCACCCATTGACCTTCGGCCAGATCGTAATCCAGCCGCAGGGCGGCGTCCGACCCCGCGGGCGTCACGGCCGCCGTCAGACGGCCGTTGCGGTCCGCGAGCGTGCGGAATTTGAAGCCGGCGGAAAATAATTCAAACCGGGGCCCTTTCGGTTCGGCGACGGGGGCCGGTTTCTTGGAGTCCGGGAGCGGCGTCGGTTTTTTAGTGGGGGGCGGCGGAGGCGCCGGTGTTTCTTCCTCATCTTCCGGAAGAAACGGTTTTCCCGTTTCGGGCGCGGGGGCCGGTTCTTCGACCGGCGCGGGCGCTTCGTAAGGAGCGGGGACTTCGGCGCGCGGGGGTTCCGACACGCCCGGTAGGGCGGTCAAACGGCGCCACTGGAGGGTGGTGACGACCAAGGCCGCGATCCCTCCCGAAAAAAGGGCGACGTTCAGGACAAACGAAACGACGTCCCGTCGACGGCGGAACGACAGGAGGGTTCGCTTTCGGCGGGCCAAAAGGGGTTTCGGTGTGGGTGTGTCATCGGGCGTGAGTGTCATAAGGCGGTTCCTTTCTTTTGAATTGCCGGAGGGCGCCGCGCGGTTTCGGCTTCCTCCAAACGGTCCTGGGCTTCCAAGCACACGGCGGCGTTTTCCCGGGCCGCCCGGGCGGCGGGGTGGTCGGGGCCGAAAACGCGTTCGTGGGTGCGGACCAATTCCCCCAAAAGCCGATCGGCTTCGTCGTAAACCCCCCGCTCGTAATAGAGATGCGCCAAACCGTTGAGCGCGCGCAAAAGGGCCGGCGCGTCCGGTCCGTGGCATCGGGCAAAAAGCGTTCGCGCTTTCTGGTAGGCCCGCTCCGCGTCCACAAAATGTTTCGCCGCGGCCCACCCGTCGGCCCGCGCGGCCCAGGATTCGGCCGCGTCCGGATGCTCCGGGCCCAGCGCGTTTTCGCGGATCGACACCGAGCGTTTGAAGGCGGCGTCGGCTTTTCGAAAGCGGCCTTCCTCCGCGTGGGCCCGCCCGATGAACAGCCAGTCGCGCCCGACGGAGAGGCCTCCCGAGCCTTCGGTTTTTTCATGGGCTTCGAGCGCTTGCCGATAGTAATCCAGCGCCGAACGAAAGCGGCCGGCCGCCCGTTCCAGATGACCGCGACGGGCCCAAACGTTTCCCCGTTCGCCGATGCCTTCCGGTCCTTTTTCCGCCAAACGATCCGCGCGTTCGTAATGGTCGACGGCCGCCTCGGGGCGGCCCAGGGCCCACGCCGCCTCGCCCCACGCCAGCTGGAACCGGATTAGGGCGCTGTGGACGTCTCCGAACACAATGCGCGCGATTTTTTGCGAGCGCGCCAAGTGCGCTTCCCCCTCGGCCAATTTGTTTCGGACCGCCGCGATTTGGGCCAAGGCGACCAAATCCTGGGCGATCGCCACGCTGTTTTGAACGGCGTCCCTCTCGTGAATTTTGAGCGCCAACGTCCGCACCGCTTCGGCCTCCGCCAGGCGTCCCGTGATCTCGTAGGACCGCGCGAGCTCCGTCAACGGCAAAGCGAGCGTTTCGTGTTCCGGCCCGTAAATCTTTTCCTTGACGGACAGCGCCCGGACTTGCAGAGGCTCGGCTTCCCGATAACGCCCGCGCTGAATGTAAAACGACGCCAGGGATTCGAGCGCGTCCAAACGGCGGTGATTGAGCCGGCCCAGGCGTTCCGCGGCCTGAACGGCGTCTTTCAGCCGGGTTTCCACGGCGGCCGGCGTTTCGCTGGTGGATTTTGACATTTGAAAACTTTATTTTATCACACTTGCGCGGTTTCCGGGGTTTCTGATGACGGGTGGTGCCCGCGCGGGCGGCGAAGCCGCGGGCCGGTCCCCGCGTGATATAATACGGCGGCAAAACGCCATGGAAACCCCGTCTTTAATTGTTGTCGGCGGCGGCCACGCCGCCATTGAAGCCGCCCTCGCCGCCGCGCGGCGCGGGGTGGCCACGTTGATGATCACGCAAAACGCCGGGAAAATCGGCCAAATGTCGTGCAATCCCGCCATCGGCGGCGTCGCCAAAGGCCAGGTGGTGCGGGAGATCGACGCCCTCGGGGGCGAGATGGCGCGGACCACGGACCGCGCCGGGCTGCAGTTCAAAATGCTCAATCGGGGCAAGGGCCCCGCCGTGTGGAGTCCCCGCGCGCAGTGTGATCGTTCCCTTTACCGGGAGGCCATGATCGCCACGGTCCGCGCCCAGCCCCATCTGACGGTTTTGGAAGACGAGGTGGACGCGGTGTTGACGGAAAACGGGCGCGTGTCGGGCGTGTTCACAACCCGGGGCGCGCGGGTCGCGGCCCGCGCCGTGGTGATTGCCGCGGGAACTTTTTTGCGCGGCTTGTTGCACACGGGCCCCCGACGGACGGACGGTGGGCGCGCGGGAGAACCCCCGGCGGCGCGGTTGTCGTCCTCTTTGGGAGCGCTGGGCTTTGAAATCGGCCGGCTCAAGACCGGGACGCCTCCCCGGCTGGACGGGGCCACGTTGAATTACGCGCGTTGCGAAATCGCGCCGGGGGACGATCCCCCCATCCCCTTCTCCCACGCGACCCCGGCGCTGACGCAAAAAATGCTCCCCTGTTGGTTGACCCGAACCACCGAGCGCACGCATCAAATCATCCGCGACAACCTCCACCGCTCGCCCCTTTACGCCGGGGCCATCACGGCCACGGGGCCGCGGTATTGCCCGTCCATTGAGGACAAGGTGGTCAAATTCGCCCACCACGCCTCCCACCACGTTTTTGTCGAACCGGAGGGGTACGCGACGACCGAGATTTACCCCAACGGCATTTCCACGAGTTTGCCGGAGGACGTCCAAGACGCGGTGGTGCGTTCCATCCCCGGGTTCGAGAACGCGCGCATCGTTCGCTACGGTTACGCGGTCGAATACGATTACTGTCCCCCGACCCAATTGAAATTGTCCTTGGAAACCAAGGGCGTGGACGGGCTGTTCTTCGCCGGCCAGATCAACGGCACGACGGGTTACGAGGAGGCGGCGGGTCAGGGGTTGATCGCCGGCCTCAACGCCGTGGCGTCTCTGCACGGCGAAGCGCCCCTCACGCTCGGGCGCGACGAAGCCTACATCGGCGTGATGATCGACGATCTGGTGACCAAGGGGATCGACGAGCCCTACCGGTTGATGACCTCCCGCGCCGAGCACCGTTTGGGACTTCGCTGGGACAACGCCGACCTGCGGTTGATCGACCACGGCCGGCGTCGCGGTTTGGTTTCGGCTGAAACCTACGATCGGTTTTGCCGGTTCCGCGAACGACTCTGGACAACGGCGCGGGCGGCTTTGCCCAAGGACGCGGAATCCCCCTATTTCTCGCCCGTGCCCGCGGCGGTGACCGGTGAAGCCAATCCGGTGGGTCCGATCCCGATCGGCCTTTGGGACGACGGTACGGTGTTGCGGCAGGTGGGCGTCGAAAAAACCTATTGGGGGTATTTGAAACGTCAACGCCAAGACATCGCCAAGTTCCGTCGGATGGAGAGCCGCCAAATCCCCCCGGACTTGGACTACGACCGATTGACGGGCCTGCTCACCGAGGCGCGGCAAAAACTCAAACGCGTCCGTCCGTCCAACCTGGGCCAGGCGGCCCGCATCCCGGGCGTGAACCCCTCGGACGTGGGGGTGTTGTTGGTTCATCTCGCGCGGCGCCGCGGAGAGCCCTTCGCCGCTTGAATTCCTCGGCTCCCTCCCGGTGGGACGCGCTCGCGGACACGCTGGGCGGGCTGTCCCTTCCCGCCGATTTTTTCCCCCGCGCCGATCTTTACCTGGACGCGTTGGCGGCCGCCAACGCCGGGGTCAATTTGGTGTCCTTCGATCCGCTTCGCGACGGCCCCGCCCACGTGGCGGATTCCCTCCAGGCCCTGCGCGGGCTGCCCGGTCGCATTCGCACCGGGATTGACGTCGGAACCGGCGGAGGATTTCCCGGGATCCCCCTGGCGCTGGCCCTCCCCGAATGCCGGGTCGTTCTGTTGGACGGGATCCGAAAGAAACAGGCCGCGGTGAGCGGCTTGGCGGTCGCCGCGGGAGCCGGCAATGTCTCCGCTCTTTGGGGTCGGGCAGAGGAATTGGCGCGGGAAGGCGAACAAAGGGAAACCCACGATGTGGCGTTTTGCCGCGCCGTGGGACGATTGCCCGTGGTGTTGGAATTGACCTTGCCTTTTGTTCGGGTGGGCGGTCTTTGCCTATTGCACCGCGGCCTGGAGGCCCCCGGGGAGCTGGAGGCCGCGATTACGCATTTGGGGGATTTGGGCGCCCGATCGGGGGGCCTGATTGGGTATCGACTTCCCGGGACCGACCACGATCGATTCATTGTTTGCATTGAAAAAACAGATCAAATTGAAGATCGTTATCCAAGAAGGCCGGGAATTCCGGCCAAGAGGCCCCTCTGGTGAAAAGACGGCGGATCGAGTTGAACATCACGGTAGCGGCCGGTTTCATCACAATGGTGACGGCGGGCCTCTGGTTTTGGCAGCGGTCCTTGCCTTGGAATCAAGCCCGTCGCGCGCTCGACCGAGGCGAAGCCGGGGAGGCGGTGGAGATTTTAAACACCGCAATCGAACGCAAAAACTTTTCCCGAGATCGAGAAGAAGTCCTCCTGGTCTTGCGCGCCCGGGCTTTGTTTTTGAAGGGCGCCATCGAATTGGCGGAAAAGGATTTCCGAAGGCTTCAATCGGAATTCCCAAAGAATTTCGACGGCGCCCTTGGAATGGGCGTTATCAATTTGTTGCGTGATCGCCGAGCTTTCGCCCGGGATGACCTGGAGGCGGCGCGGGCGATTTCCCCCCATGACATGCGGCCTTACTTGCTGCTCGCCGGTGTCTATCGAGGTCTAGGGAATCCGGAGGGCCTCCTTCAGATTTTAAAAGCCGGTTGGGCTCGTTTTCCCAACGATCGTAGGCTGGCCCGGTTGCAGGCTGATTTCGATTTCGATCAAGGCAAGTACGCCTCCGCCTTGAAATTTTACAACCTGCTGTTGGCGATCGCGCCCGAAGACCGGGACCTGCGAGCTCGGATCGCCTTAACGAACCTTCACGCGGGCCATCACCGACGGGCCATGGACCTTTTGACGGAGATACGTCCGGCGAACCGGTTCGATTACCCCTTGGAATTGGCCCTGGGCCAAATTTTGAAAATCCAAGGGCGCCGGGCCGAGGCCTCGGCGGCCTTCGAATCCCTTTTCAACCGCAACAACGCCCACGTCGAGGCGGGACTCCTGTGGACAGAATGTTTGGCCGAGTCCGGCCGTTGGGTCGAGGCCGAGTCCGCGTTGGATCGTTTGGCGCCGCAGGTGATTCCGCTGACCTCGGAACTTTTTCAATCCCCCGAAACCTTGGACTTGTCCGGCGTCGAGCGTTTGGCTCTTCTTCGGTTTGTTGCTCTTCAGCAAAACGTGGGGTTGGTGGTGGCCCGGGGAAAATTGGCCACGCGTCGCGGGAAACACCAGGAGGCCGAACGGGCCTTTCGTCAGGCGTTGAGTTTGGAAGGCGATTCCTTTGAGGGGATTTTGGGCATGATGGAATTGGCGCGGCGGCGGGAAGACCCGGACGATCGGTTGCGCTGGGCGGACCGGTTGGTCTCCGCGTACCGGGAACATCCGGCGGCTCTGCTGGCCCGGGCCGAAGTGTACCTGGATTTGGGGCGCAACCCCGACGCGGCCGTGGACGCCCGCTTGACGGCGGACGCTTACCCGGAATTGTCTCGGGCCCAGGCGGTGTTGTCGCGCGCTTGGTTGTTGACGGGGAACGTCGAGGAGGCGCTGCACTCGGCGGAACGCGCCGTGGCGCTAAACGGGGGCGATTCCCGGGCGCATTTTGCCATGGCCGAAGCCTTGGCAAAATCGGGGGATCGTCGCCGGGCCGAAATTTCATTTAGCCGGGCCCTCGGTCTAGACCCTTATTGGGTGGCCCCGCGCATCCGTTTTGCCCGTTTCTTAACCGTCCAAGGGCGGTTTACCGAGGCCAATCAGCAGTTGACGGAAGCCGAACGCATTGAACACCGGCCGATCAAGAGAGGACCATGATCCCCATCCGCGACAACGTGGTCAGCCGCACCTTCCCCATCGTCAACATTCTTTTGGTCCTGGGGAATATCGGGGTATTCGCTTTGGAACTGCGGCAACCTTCCCCCCAGGCCCTGGAGCGTTTCTTCGGTAACTGGGCCCTGATACCGGCAGTGCTATTCAACGACCCCTGGTCCCACGGGGTTCGAGTGGTGACGTCCATGTTTTTACACGGCGGGTGGTCCCATTTGATCGGGAATATGATGTATCTCTGGATCTTCGGCGATAACGTGGAAGACCGCGTGGGGCATTTTCGGTATTTGATTTTTTATCTGATCGTCGGGGTGGCGGCGGGTTTGGCCCAGGCCTTTCTATTCCCCTCAAGCGCGGTGCCCATGGTGGGAGCATCGGGAGCCATCGCCGGTATTATGGGGGCCTATTTTGTTCTCTATCCCGGGTCCCGGGTGACAGCCATTATCCCCATTTTTGTTTTTCTGAAATTCGTCGAAATTCCGGCCCTCGTGTTTCTCGGCCTTTGGTTTGTTGTCCAGGCTTTTCAGGGTTATGGAGCCCTGTTGCACACGGCGGCCGGCGGGGCCCTGGGGGGTGGCGTGGCCTGGTGGGCCCACAGCGGCGGATTCATCGCCGGTTTAGTTCTTATTTTTTTCTTCCGACGGCCCCGACGCTATTGATGCGATCTTTTCGGACGAATGGAATGTTTTGTATTGGGTGAGCATGTCCATGAATCGGGCGAAGCTGTGGGGGTCCAGGGACTGGTGGGGCGTGGACAGAAGAAGGGGGATGAGATTTTTTTTCAGGGATTCCCCGCGGCACATCCACTGAAAATAGTGGCGGCCGCCGTGGTGATAGGGCCCGTAAATTTTTGATCCGGGGACACGGTTGAAGATCCAGCGCAACAATGTTTCGTGTCGCGCGTGCATGCGGAGGGTGATGTGTGCTTGTTTCCCGTCCCCGCCGAAATGTCCTTCGCCAATCAGCAACCCCAGTATAAGACCCTTTTCAAAGTCCGATATGCCATTTTCGATAGTTTCGGCCACGTTTCCCCCTGTTTCACCGTAAAGTTTCACGTGAATCATTTTATTTATAAAGTTGTTTCACTGTCAAGTTTCACGTGAATCATTGGTGCGGTGCCTGAACGTTGTTGTCTATTGACAGATGAATTCTCTGAGTGTAGGATAATATTCATTCACTGGACGGTAAAATGGAAATCAATAATTTAAATTCTCAGCTCACCGATAACGAAAATGAAATCGATATCCTCATCCGTTCGCGATACCCCCTCCTTTATATAGTCAGTTGGGAAGAATCCCGGGTGGAGGCCTTTCTTCAGGGCCTGGCCCGTGCCCAGGGAAAGGTTCTTTTGTCTTGGTCGGCCACGCGGGGTCTCGCCGGTCTTTCCAGCGCCTCCGCCGGATCTTCCCTTGAGCCCATGGCCGCCCTGGAGGAAGTCGGGCGGTCGGGCCAGAAGGCGATCTTTGTTTTTCGAGATTTCCATCCCCATCTGCAGGACCCTAAGATCATTCGGCGTCTTCGCGACCTTGTGAATGACCTTAAATCCACCTATAAAACCATCGTCTTTCTGGGGCCCGTCTTAACGATTCCCGTGGAGTTGGAAAAAGACATCACGGTGATCGATTACGATCTGCCCGGAAAAAAAGAGCTCAGCCCCCTGGTGGACAGCGTGATCAGTTCCGTCATGGGCGGCCATTTTCATGTTGATTTTTCCCCCGCCGAGCGCGAGAAAATCGTTCAGGCGGCCCAGGGGTTGACCCTGGCGGAGGCGGAAAACGCCCTGGCCCGGGCCCTTGTCCACGACAAAACCCTGGGCGACGGGCGGTTGACTGTTGAGGAAGTTGAGGACACCTTGCTCGCCGAGACAAAACAGATCATCCGCAAATCCCGCCTGTTGGAATATTTTGAGGCCCAGGAGGCCTTTGGCCAAATCGGAGGGCTTGACCTTCTTAAGGAATGGCTTTCGAAAAGGGGTGAAGCGTTTACCGAAAAAGCGCGACAATTCGGTCTTCCGGAGCCCCGCGGTCTCCTGCTAATGGGGGTACAGGGTTGTGGAAAATCAATGACCTGCAAAGCAATTAGTGCGCTTTGGAAAATGCCCCTGTTGCGGCTGGATATGGGGTCCATCTTTGGCCAATATGTCGGCCAATCGGAAGAAAACATGCGCCGGGCCATCAAGACCGCGGAATCCGTGGCGCCCTGCGTCCTCTGGCTGGATGAAATTGAAAAGGGCCTTTCGGGGTCCCAGTCCTCGGGTTCGGTGGACGCGGGAACCACGAGCCGGATATTTTCCACCTTCCTCACTTGGCTGCAGGAAAAAAAGAAACCCGTGTTCGTGGCCGCGACCGCGAACAACATCCACCAACTTCCCCCCGAACTGTTGAGGAAGGGGCGGCTGGACGAGATTTTCTTCATCGATCTGCCGACGGAAAAAGAGCGGTTGGACATCTTCGCCATCCATCTCCGTCGACGGAAGCGGGACGCCGCGGCCTTCGACGCCGGCCTTTTGGCGCGGATGGCGGAGGGGTTTTCCGGGGCGGAAATCGAACAGGCCGTCATCGAAGGCCTGCACAGCGCCTTCGCGGCCGGGCGGGACCTCTCGACGGAAGACCTGAAAAACGCCTTGGCCGAAACCGTCCCCCTTTCCACGACGATGGCCGACCAAATCGGCGACCTGCGAACCTGGGCGCGCACCCGGGCGCGCCCCGCCAGCGGGGCAACGCGGACCGCGTGACCCGCGACCGGTTCGATCGCCTCGAGTCGGGCCCGCCGTCGGACAGCGCGGCGGTCCTGGCCCGTTGGACGCGATTTGAGCGCCTCGAAATCGCCGGCGTCGACGCGCCGGCTTCCGTCGAACCCGGACAAACGACCTGCGCCCATTGCGGTCGCGGCAACGAGCCCGTCCGCGACCACTGTTGGGCTTGTTTCAAACCCTTGGCCCTCCCCCCCGGCCCCGCCCCGTCGGACGCGCCGATCAAAATCGTTTTGAACGGCGTGCCCCACCATTCCACGGACCCCCATTTGCCCGCCGACGTGCGGGACCTCATGGCCCGCGTTCGTCGCGAAGGCGCCACGCCGGCCGTCCTGGCCCGATGGTCCGCCGAGCGCGCGGGCGGAGCTCCGCCGGGCGCGCGGGAAAACACGGCGCGGGTTTCCGTCCGGATCGACGGCCGCGTTTACCGCCGCGGCGACCCCGACGCCCCGGCCCACGTGCGCGACTTGCTGGAGCATTTGCACCGCAACGACGTTTCCCCCGCCTTGCTCGAGGGGCTTCGCGCCAAAGGCGCCGTGGCCGTCCGCCCGGCGAACACGGCCCGTCCTTCCGACGGGGACATCGCCTTTTGGTCGGAATGGGGAAAAAAGGGCGGCGCCGGGCCGACATCCTTTTTGACGGTGGGACGGATCCGGTTTTTCGTCGGGGTTCTGGTTATTCTATACTGTCTCCGTTGGCTATTTCGATGACCCCGCTCCGGATTCCCTTTCTCCTCG
>Ga0268298_10000954_pt1 | contig 35795 bp, 32 predicted proteins | sample WWTPWeurt_MetaG_FD_194462 | JGI IMG/M metagenome (GOLD analysis project Ga0268298, IMG submission 194462) | Activated sludge microbial communities from WWTP in Nijmegen, Gelderland, Netherland - WWTP Weurt | ecosystem: Engineered > WWTP > Aerobic digester > Activated sludge | place...
TTTAGGCATCAATTCTGCAATTAACTCATCTTTATTTGGCTCAAAAATAAAGTCAGATTTTTTATTACTATTAGTATTGCTTTCTACTTTAGGTATAGGTAAAAAAGGTTCTGCTATAAAAGTTTGTGTTGCTGCATTTTTAAAATGGCTATAAATAATTTCTACTGCATCAAACTCGTTATTTTCAAAAGCTTTAGTTGCTGCTTGTGCAGCAGCTTGTACATTAGTAAAAGATAGTTGTTGAAAGATATCTTTAAAAGTATCGCTGGTTTTATAGCCTGCTTTGGTTAAAGCCTCCCAACCCTTTTTACCAATATTCCAAATAGCCACATTTCCTTTTTGATATTGGGTAGAATACTTTTGAGCAATGGTACTTTTTGCTAGTTTTATTATATTACTGTTGTAGGCACCACATAAACCTCTATCACTAGTTACAACAATAAGCAATACTTTTTCTACTGGTCTATTTTCGGCAAGTTTTAATTCTGTATCGCCATCAATATTACTTACAATATTGCTAAGCATTTCTTGTAATTTTTGTGCATAAGGACGCATTTGTGTTATAGCATCTTGTGCCCTGCGTAACTTTGCTGCACTAACCATTTTCATAGCTTTGGTAATTTGCTGTGTGCTCTGTACGCTTTTTATTCTATTTCTTACTTCTTTTAATTGACCTGCCATTTTGAATTAAGTTTATAAAACTTTAATAGTTAAAATTGGCTGCAAAAGTAGCAGAATAAGGCTAAAATACCATATTCAGTTTTTAATGTGAAAAACTATTGGTTTTTAGGCGGTTTTACTAACTGTTTTTAGTTACGTTATACCAATGCACTTGCACCTAATATAGCAGCATCGGACTCGTGTAAATTGCTTAAAACTAATTTTACTTTATTTTTAAAAATGGGTAAGAGGTTCTTTTCCATTGCTTTTTGTGTAGGAATAAGTAAAAGATCTCCTGCTTTGGCTATGCCTCCAAAAAGAACAACCATTTCTGGAGAGGAAAACATTACAAAATTTGCAAGGGCTTCTCCTAAAATTTCGCCTGTAAATTCAAAAACCTGTTTGGCTATTTTATCTTCCTGTATTGCACAATTATAAATTATTTCGCTGGTAATTTCTTCAGGTTGATAGTTTCGTAGAAGGCTTGAGTTATTGGTTGAAGATAATAGTTCTAAAGCAGTTTGTTTTATTCCATTTGCACTGGCATAAGCCTCTAAACTGCCATAGGCCCCAGTGCCTTTATGATATCTTCCATTATGGCGAATAATGGTATGGCCTAATTCTCCTGCAAATCCATCATGGCCTAAAACAATGTTTCCATCTATTACAATTCCACTACCTACGCCTGTTCCTAAAGTGATTGTAATAAAATGTTTAATATCTTTTGCTTTGCCATATTTCATTTCTCCAAAAGCTGCTGCATTAGCATCGTTGGTTAAGAAGGTTGGTAAATTAAATGCATTTTGTATTAAGTTTGCTAATGGTATAATTCCTTTCCATATTAAATTAGGGGCATACTCAATTGTACCAGTGTAAAAGTTGCCATTAGGAGCACCAATGCCAATTCCTTTAATAGCATTTTTCCCGCCATATTTTTCAATTAAAGGATTTATGGCTCGATATAATTCTGCTATAAATAAATTTATATCATCATGCTGTGTAGAAGATATCTTATTTTGCTCTAGAATTTCACCTTTAGAATTTACGATTCCAAATTTTGTTGAAGTTCCTCCTATATCAATTCCAATGGCAAGTTTATTTGTATTTGTATGCATTGTAATTTGAAGAAATTTATTTAAGGTTGAAGGTAGCCACCTGCTGTTTTTTCATACCCTTCATCTATTAATAAATTGTTGGCATCGGCAGCAGTAGTTGCTAATTCATCGCAACGGTTGTTAAAAACATTTTCTGCATGTCCTTTTACCCATTGCATTTTAATTTTAAAGTCTTTGGAAAGAGTATAAAATTCTAGCCAAAGGTCTTTGTTTTTCTTTCCTCCTTTAAAATCAGTTTTAATCCAGTTATCTAACCATTTTTTTTCTATACTATCTACCACATATTTACTATCTGTATAAATGGTAACAGATATATTTTTTTTGGTTAACTGTTTTAATGCTACTATAACAGCCATTAACTCCATTCTGTTATTGGTAGTTAAACGAAAGCCTGCAGCAATTTCTTTTTTGGTATTGCCCCATAGCATTACAATACCAAAGCCACCTTTGCCTGGATTTCCTCTGCTAGCACCATCGGTATATATTTTTAATAAATGCAAAAGATAATTTGAAAATTTTACACTTGAAAGACACCGGTTTTAAATTCTGGAATAATATTTTGATGGTTGGCTGCATGAATGGCTTCAGAAATTAATTGCCTTGTTTGTAATGGGTCAATAATTTCATCAACCCACAGCCTTGCTGCTGCATAATAAGGGGTTGTTTGGTTATTATATTTGCTTTTCAGTTTATCTAGTAATTCTGTTTCTTCTTCTTGTGTTAATTCTTTACCTTTTGCTTTCATGGTGGCTACCTGTATTTGTAACATTGTTTTGGCTGCTTGCTCTCCGCCCATAACAGCAATTTTTGCACTGGGCCAAGCATAAATAAACCGAGGATCGTATGCTTTGCCACACATTGCATAATTGCCAGCACCATAACTGTTACCCACAATTATGGTTATTTTGGGTACTACAGAATTGGCAACAGCATTAACAAGTTTAGCACCATCTTTTATTATACCACTATGTTCACTACGACTACCTACCATAAAGCCTGTAACATCTTGTAAAAAAATTAATGGTATTTTCTTTTGGTTGCAATTCATAATAAAACGTGCAGCTTTATCAGCACTGTCGTTATAAATTACGCCACCCATTTGCATTTCGCCTTTTTTGCTTTTTACAATTAAACGTTGGTTGGCTACAATGCCTACTGCCCATCCCTCTATTCTGGCATAGCCACATAAAATAGTTTTGCCATAATCTTTTTTAAATTCATCAAATTCCGAGGCATCTACCATTCGTTCAATTATCTCTCTCATGTCATAAGGTTTTGCATTTCCTTCGGGCATGATGCTATAAATTTCTTGGCTATTTTTTGTTGGTTCAATTGCATTAATTCTATCAAATCCTGCAGTGGGTTGGTGGCTTATTTTACTAATAATTTTTTTTATTTGTTGTAAGCACTCTTGTTCTGTTTTAAACTTATAATCTGCAATTCCGCTAATTTCAGTATGGGTAATTGCACCACCAAGTGTTTCATTATCTATGTCTTCGCCAATTGCAGCTTTTACCAAATAACTACCAGCTAAAAAAATACTACCATTATTTTCAACCATCAAAGTTTCATCGCTCATTATTGGCAAATAAGCACCACCTGCAACACAGGCACCCATAACTGCTGCAATTTGAATGATGCCATTAGCACTCATTTTTGCATTGTTTCTAAAAATTCTACCAAAATGTTCTTTGTCGGGAAAGATGTCATCTTGCATAGGCAAGTACACACCTGCACTATCTACCAAATAAATTATAGGTAAATTATTTTCGGCTGCAATTTCTTGCATTCTTAAATTCTTTTTACCTGTTATGGGAAACCAGGCACCTGCTTTAACTGTTTGGTCGTTTGCAACAATAATACATTGCCTATTACTTATATAGCCAATACCAGCAACTGTACCACCAGCAGGGCAGCCACCTTCCTCTGCATACATTTCAAAACCTGCAAAAGAGCCTAATTCAATAAAGGGTTTATCTTTATCGCAGAGGTATTCTATTCTTTCTCTTGCAGTTAATTTATTTTTTTCGTGTTGCTTATCTATGGCTTTTTTACCACCACCTAACTTAATTTTAGATAGGTGTTGTTTTACCTCGCTAAGCTTTAACTTCATCCAATCTTCATTTCTATTTAGTTCTACATTCATCGTACTTACAGTTGTTAGTTTGCAAAGATAGGGATGTGGTTAAAAGTAAAATTTGTTTACATGTTTAAAATAATAGCTTAAAATAATCCTTTCAATTTTAAAAAAATAAAAGGTTTTCTCGGAAAGAGAAAACCTTTAAAATTTAAGAATCAAACAAGTAAAAATTTTAATTACAATATTTTTCAAATTCAGTTATTAATTTTTGAGCAATTGCTTGTGCCGGATATCCTTCTATTTGATGACGCTCAAACATGCTTACTAAGTTGCCATCTTTAAACAAGGCAATTGCAGGAGAGGATGGAGGGTAAGGCATTAAATATTCTCTTACCTTTTGTACTGCTTCTGTGTCGTACCCAGCAAAACTGGTTGCTAAATTATCGGGTTTGGTTGTTGCATTATTTACAGCCATAATTACTCCAGGTCTGCAAGCACCTGCAGCACAGCCACAAACACTATTTATAACTACTAAAGTTGTACCTTGTTTTTTTAAGGTTTCTTCAACAGCATTGGCGGTTTTCATATCTTCAAAGCCTTCTTCTGTTAATTCGGCTTTCATTGGTAACACTAATTCTTGTGGATACATAATTTTTATTATTTTATTTTAAATTTTTTGCAAAAATACATTTTTTCTATTTATTTCTTATATGTCTTTAAAGACAAAATGTCTTATATTTTATATAATTTAAGACAAAATGTCTTACGCTTTTTACTAAATTGTACATTTTTTCATAAATATAGTGTTGGTATAGCTTTTGAAAATAGTTATGCATAACAATAAAAAATAAAAATTATAATTATGACACTTATTAAACACTATCCAAAATCAATTAATCAAATGTTTGATGATTTATTAATGAACTTTAATGAAACTTGGAAAACAGAAGTAACTGAAAGCAATTTTATGCCACAAGTAAACATTCATGAAACCAACGAAGGTTACCATGTAGAGTTGAATGCACCAGGTAGAAATAAAGAAGAATTTAAAATAAATGTAGAGAACAATATTTTAACTATCAGTTTCGAAAAAACAGAAGAAAAGGATGTAAAAGAGTATAAAACCATTAGAAGAGAGTTTAATTATGAAACTTTTAAACGCAGCTTTACATTAAATGAAAAAATGAATATTGAAAATATTCAAGCTAAATATGATAATGGAATTTTAAAACTTTTTGTTCCTAAGATTGAAGAAGTAAAAATTCTTCCTAAGCAAATAACTATTCAATAAATTTTTTAAAATAAGAGTTTCATAAGCAGTTAGTTTTGGTTAACGGCTCCTTGTATCTACTTGGGGCCTTTTTTATTTTATATGAAACATTATATTTGCAACCAATGAAGTTTATAACATTTATAGTTGCAGTTTGTATGCTTACATTTTCTGTAATGCCATGTTATGACACACATGATGATTGTTCAACTGAATCTCTTGCACTGGTAGAACATGCAGATAATCATACTAAAGATAGTGAAGACTTTTGTAGCCCATTTTGTGTTTGTTTTTGCTGTAGAAACCTAGTACTTCAACAAGATGAAATAAAAGATTTAGAAGTGCAACCGACTATATTTTATTTAGCCTCACAAAGCATATATTCTACTGCTACTATTCCAACTGCGTTCTTAAATAATATTTGGCAACCTCCCAAAGTGTAATCTTTTTACTGCCATTATCAAATATTCAATATATACAATTGAATTTGATTATTTAAATATTATTAAAGACTAATTTAAAGAATTTTATGAAAAAAATAATAGCATTACTATTAGTAGTAATGGTTTGTATTAGTAGCAATGTAAAAGCTCAACATACAATTGTTACTAAAGTATTTAATCATGAGAACGACGAAGTTTTACAAGGCGTACTCATTAAGATTGCAAAAACAAATATTAGAACAGTTACCAATGAAAATGGGGTTGGAGTATTAAAAAATGTTCCCAAAGGTAATTTTAAAATTGAATTTAGCTATACTGGCTTTGAGTCTGCTAGTGTACAGGTTACAGTGCCACAAGCTAAAAATGATACATTAATTGTAGCATTACATAACCACGAAGAAGAATTAGAAGAAGTATTTGTACAAAGTACCAGAACAAGTAGGACTATTAAAAATTCTCCTACCAGGGTTGAAACAATTAGTGGAGAAGAACTAGACGAGAAAAACAATATGAGGCCTGCAAATGTGAGTATGTTAATACATGAAAGTACAGGAATGCAGTTACAACAAACCAGTGCAACTACTGGAAATGCAAGTATTAGAGTACAAGGTTTAGATGGTAGATATACTCAATTGCTAAAAGATGGATATCCTAATTTTGGCAATTTTGCAAACGGGTTAAGTGTATTAGAAATACCACCATTAGATTTAAAACAAGTAGAAATTATTAAAGGACCTGCATCAACCTTATATGGTGGTGGAGCAATTGCTGGTGTTGTAAATTTTATTAGTAAAACACCAAAAGAAAAACTGGAAGGTAATTTTATTTTAAATCAGTCGAATATTGGGCAAAGTAATATTGCAGGTTATTTACAGCAGAAGAAAGGTAAATTTGGTTTTACTGTGTTAGCAGCTTACAATTATTCAAAGGCTTATGATGTAGATAAGGATGATTTTTCTGAAATTCCGAAGTCAAATAATTATACTATACATCCAAGATTATTTTTTTATCCCGATAGTAAAACAACCATTACAATAGGTAATAATCTTACACAAAGTAATTCTAAAGGTGGCGATATGCAAGTTATCAAAGGCAATAGTTCTCTTGGGCATGTTTACTTTGAAAAAAATACTACCACAAGAAATACAGTAACTTTAGAGGCAGACAGAAAACTTAATTCAGATAGCCGTTTTTACTTAAAACAAAGTTTTAGTACATTTAATAGAAATCTTCAAACAAATAATCATGAGTTTGCAGGTTTAAGTACTAATAGTTACACAGATTTGAGTTATACATTCAATAAAAATAACCATACCATTATTTCTGGCTTAAATATTATTTACGACGATTTTAAGCAACACAAAATAGCCAATGCTTTTTTAAATTCTAAAAGTTTTACAACAGGTTTTTACGCTCAAGATACTTGGGATATATCTGAAATAATTAAAGTAGAAGGTGGTTTAAGGGTTGATAATGTTACATATAAAAATGTAAACTTCTCTAAAAATCAAACCTTAGTTTTACCAAGAGTTTCAGTTTTATTTAATTATAGTAACCATTTAAGTTCTAGAATTGGTGCTGGTTTAGGGTATAAAGTACCAACTATTTTTACAGAAGAAACGGAAGCAATGCATTATAATAATTTACAAGCTTTAGATAATAGTGTTACGGCTGAAAGAAGTGTTGGCGGAACAATAGATATTAATTATAAAAATAAAATAGGAGCAGATTTTCAATATAGTTTTAATGTAATGTACTTCTTAACTTCAATTAATAAGCCATTAATTTTAGAACAAAATATGCAAAATTTGTTTGTATTTAAAAATGAAACAAAGCCAGTAATTAGTAATGGAATTGAAGCAAATATTAAGTTTATTTATAAAAACGATTTAAAATTATTTGTTGGTTATACTTTGTTAGATGCAAAAGCAATTTATAAAACAGTAAACAATTTTATTGCTTTAACACCTAAAAATAAACTAAACTTTGTGTTGATGTATGAAAAGCATAATAATTTTAAATTAGGCTTTGAAGGCTACTATTCAGATAAACAGTATTTAAGTAATGGTACAAAAACTCCAAACTTTATTGAGTTAGGTTTTCTTGCAGAAAAGACTTGGAAGAAACTAACAGTGTTTATCAACTTTGAAAATTTTACTGATGAACGTCAGAGCAATTATAAAAGAGTGGTAAATGCACCAAACACCAATCCAACGTTTGATGAAATTTGGAATCATACTGAAGGAAGGGTAATTAATGGAGGCATTAAGATTAAGTTATAATAAAAATAGAGGCTGCTTATGGGCAGCCTCTATTTTTATAAAAGAAATTAAATAAATAAATTATTTTGCCGGAGTTCTAGTATCTATTTTATCTATTTGCTTTTTTAGGTTACTATCGCTACTAACATTTTTAAATAATAAAGAGGATACAATTGCTAAAACTGCAATAATGCTTACAAACATCCAAGTTCCTTTTTCTAACATATCGGTTGTTTGTTTTACACCCATAAACTGATTACCAATACCACCAATATTGCCAGACAAACCACCACCTTTTGGGTTTTGTACTAAAATAACAAAGCCTAAAGCTACACTTGCTAATACTACTAAGATTACAAAAATTAATACCATAATTATATACCTTTTAAATGTTGAATTTTGGCTGCAAAGTAAGAGGATTTATCAGGATTTAAAAAACTTAATTTTATATATAACTGAATGGCTTTATCTTTTTTACCCTGTTTCTCCAAAACTTCTGCCATTGTTTCGGTTACAATTTCTCTTGCTTCGTTAGAGTTTTGAGCTATTCCTTGTATTGCATTTTCAAGTTCTGGATCGGTGCCTAAATCTTTCTCCTGTTCTAAATTTAAGTTTTTCATGTGTTTTAACCAATCAGTAAACTTCTTTAATTGTGTGGAAAGTTTATCGTTAGAATTTAAATTAATTTCAGCTTTTATACCTTGCGATTCAAAATAATCTACAGTATGATGCGGGCTTTGCTCAAATTGTAATTCACTTTCTTTCGTAACTGGTTGTTGATACTCCTCTAATTGCTCTTTTAAAATAGTTGATAATTTATTTTCTAATTCAACCTCTGTTCTATTTGTTTTGTCTGGCTCATTTTGTACATCTTCATTCAAATCTGTTTCATTTGTATCTAACATAGGTACATCATTTTTTGTATGAATAGTTTGAATTGGGTTTAGAACTTCTTCGTTATCTAAATTACTTAATACTAAAGCGGTGATAGATTGGTTTTCTTTAGGTACAAAATCTGTTTTTTCTTTTTCAAATTCAATAGGTTTCTCAATAATTGCTTCAGTAATTTCAGCTTCTAAAGGAATATTGTTTTCTACAACTGCATCTTCAACTTTTTCTGAATTAGTATCTTCATTTATCTGACTATTATGATTTTTAATATCTTCTTGAATTACATTTTGAAGAATTGGTTGCGTAGTTTCAGTTTTTTCTTTTTCAATAAACTCTATCAATTCAGGTTTGGGTACTAATTGGTAATGTAGCCAGTGAATATTATTGAAATATAAAGCTGTTTTATTTAATTGAGCAGATAGGTTGGAATGATTTTCGCTTTTCATTTTCAGAGCTAAGAAAAACTGAGCAGGAGCAAAGTAGGGTTCATTTTCGGCTGCTTCAAATAGCAACTCAATTCGGGTATCTTCTAAATTAGTTTTACCAGAAAATTGATGAAATATTTTTCTTAGAGCTATATGCATAATATTGAAAATAAACAAAACAAATATACACGAGATATTTATTTTATTTACTAGTTTATTAAAATAAAAAAGTTTAAAATGTAATTACCAATTAGAGAAAATTCTATTAAAAATATCATCTGCCAAACTTCTTACAATTTCTTCTTGCAAAGAAATCTGTGCTTGGTCTAATGATAAGTTTGCTGAAAAATCGAAGCTACGAGTAATTGTAAAATCTTTACTACTATTTTCTAAAGTATTTTTAAGGTTAATTTGAAGGCTCACAGTAAGTCTATTAGTTACTTCTTGCTGTGCACTTACACCAGTTGTTGTTACAGAATAATCAGAAATATAGCCTTCTATTTGTAAATGTGCATCCTCGCTATTGGTTCTTGTAAGCCTGGTTTGGTTAGTAATTTTTTGTTGTATTTTATCTGTTAACATGGGGCTTAATTGTGGATTCACAATTCTGGCTTTGTTTTCAATAAACCCAATTTTAATAGTTTTTATATTAGGAGGAATACTTACATCTTTAAAAGAATAAATTTTACATGCTGCTAAAAAAAATAGAAAAGCATATAAAAAACAGATACGTATATTTTTACTAAAGCTCGGATGCATTTTGATTATTTCTGGTATAAAAAATTATAAATCTTCAATATCGTATTCCTTTAACTTTCGGTATAAAGTTCTTTCGCTAATGCCTAAATCTGCACTGGCATCTTTTCTTCTGCTTTTGTGTTTTTTTAATGCTTTAATAATAAGCTCTTTTTCTTTATCCATTATGTTTAAAGATTCTTCCACCACTTCGTGTTGTTGTATTTCATCGTTAATAATTACAGCCTGGTTATTAGTAGAATGAATAGGTTGAACAAAAGTTGGTTGAACAATTTGTGGCTGTTGGTTTACTTGTTTAACTTCGGTGGCTTGTGTATTAGAAAAATCGGTTAATATACTTTCTTTAGTGAAATTGGCTGCAGTACTTGCTAATGAAGGGTTTTGCAGGATTTCTAAAAACATTTTCTTTAACTCAGTAACATCTTTTTTCATGTCGAAAAAAAGCTTGTAGAGTATTTCTCTTTCATTTGCAAATTCGCCGTTACTAACAAATCCGTTTGCCAAAACTGGCATATTGTTTAATTTATTTTCGGGTAAGAAAGTGTTTAGTTGAGAAGAATTTATAAAAGAAGTTTTGCTTAATACCGAAATTTGTTCTGCTATATTTTTTAACTCTCTAACATTACCCGGAAAGTTGTAATTAGTAAGAATATTTTTAGCATCCTCATCTAATTGAATAGGAACTGTTTTATATTTTTCTGCAAAATCAACAACAAATTTTCTAAATAGTAATAATATATCTTCCTTTCTATTTCTTAATGCAGGTACACGAATTGGCACTGTATTTAAACGATAATACAAATCTTCTCTAAACTTTCCTTTACTAGTATATTCTAATAATTCTTTATTGGTAGCAGCAATAACCCTTACATCTGTTTTTTGAACTTTAGAAGAGCCAACTCTAATAAATTCGCCTGTTTCTAAAACACGTAATAATCTGGCTTGAGTACCAATTGGCATTTCGCCAATTTCATCTAAAAATATAGTACCACCATTCACTGTTTCAAAATACCCTTTTCTGCTTTCTACAGCTCCTGTAAAGCTTCCCTTCTCATGCCCAAAAAGTTCACTATCAATAGTTCCTTCAGGTATGGCACCACAGTTTACTGCTATAAAATTATTATGTTTTCTTATAGATAAAGCATGAATTATTTGAGAAAAAATTTCTTTACCAACTCCGCTTTCACCTACAATTAAAACCGTTAAATCTGTTGCCGAAACTTGTACAGCAGTATTTAATGCATGGTTTAATTCTGTAGAGTTGCCTATAATACCAAACCTATTTTTTATACTTTGTAAATCCACTATTTTCTTTTTTAGGGTTAAACTTTTTCTCCTATTAATGTAGCTTGTGTGCAACTATTTACTTTCACATTTACATAATCTCCTTTTTGTAAGTTGAAATTTTCTTTTGGAAAAACAATTACTTTGTTTTGAGAATTTCTACCCATCCAGTGTAAATTACTTTTCTTACTATCGTTTTCTATTAAAACTTTAAATGTTTTACCAATATCTTTTAAATTACTTTTAGCAGATAGTTCATTTTGCAATTCTACCACTTCTGCAAGTCTTCTTTTTTTAGTTTCTTCTGGTATATCATCTTGGTACCTTTTTTTAGCTAAAGTTCCGGGTCTTTCGCTGTAAAAAAACATATATGCAAAATCGTATTGGCTATGCTTCATTACACTTAATGTATCTTTATGTTCTTCTTCAGTTTCTGTACAAAAGCCTGTAATTATATCTGTACTAATTGCACATTCTGGTATTAATTCTTTAATTCTATCCACTTTTGCTAAATACCATTCTTTTGTATAAGTTCTGTTCATTAATTGTAATATTCTGGTATTGCCACTTTGTACAGGCAAATGAATATACTTGCAAATATTTTCGTATTTAGCAATGGTGTTTAAAACATCATCTGTAATGTCTTTAGGGTGAGAGGTGCTAAACCTAACTCTTAAATCAGGGCTAATTAAAGCTACTTTTTCTAATAACATGGCAAATGTTACCACTTCATTATTTATTGGGTTTACCCAATAATAGCTATCTACATTTTGGCCTAATAAGGTAACTTCTTTAAAGCCTTGTTCAAATAATGCTTTTGCTTCGGCTAAAATAGAATCTACTTCTCTGCTTCTTTCTCTGCCCCTAGTAAATGGTACTACACAAAAGCTACACATATTATTACAGCCCCTCATTATTGATACAAAGGCAGTAACACCATTACTATCTAAACGAATAGGAGAAATATCTGCATAAGTTTCTTCTCTGCTTAATAAAACGTTTATTGCTTTTTGTCCTGTTTCTGCTTCTTCAACTAATGTAGGTAAGCTTCTGTAGGCATCTGGTCCTACAACTAAATCAACTAATTTTTCTTCTTCTAATAATTTGGCTTTAATTCTTTCTGCCATACAACCTAAAACACCAATTAATAAACCTGGTTTTGCATGTTTTAATTTTCTAAACTCAGTAAGCCTTTTCCTAATTGTTTGTTCTGCTTTTTCTCTAATAGAGCAGGTGTTAATTAATATTAAGTCGGCTATTGTAATATCTTTTGTGGCACCAAAACCTTCTGCATGTAAAATAGAAGCTACAATTTCACTATCACTAAAGTTCATTTGGCAGCCATAGCTTTCAATATAAAAATATTTTTTGTAAATGTTATTATCAAGTTTAAAAGGTGCAAAAGCTTCCCCTTGTCTTGCTTCATCATGTGTTTTATCTACTAGCGTTAAAGTTTCCATTAAAATTAAATACTTATTTAAGCTGCAAAAGTAGCAAAAAATATTACTATTGCCAATTTGACAGACTATTAACAGAATTTAAATTGGCTGATATTATTTTTGTAAAAAATATTTTTACATTCATTCATGAAAAGACCTTGTTGCAAATACATGAAAAATTGGTTATTTATTTCATTTTTTTTAACATTTTGTGGCCTAAATGCTCAAGAAATTGTAGTTAAAAGAATATCTGGAGATATATTTAAAAGTGTAAAAAAAGAAGCTGATACAAGTAAATGGAAATGGAAACGAAATGGTATTGTTGGAGTTAATATTGCACAAGGAGCATTAAGCAATTGGGCTGCAGGTGGCGATAACTTTTCGATGTCAATAAATACAAATTTTAGTTATTATATTTATCATAGAGCTAAAAGATATACATGGGATAATAGTTTTGATTTTAATTTTGGCTTAGTTCAAGCTACTACTTTAGGAAGTAGAAAAAATGATGATAGAATTGACTTACTTTCAAAATTTGGATATAAAGTAGATACTTTAAATAAATGGTATGCTTCTATGTTATTTAACTTTAGAAGCCAATTGTTTGATGGCTACAACTATTCAGGTAGTAGTTCAACTTTTTCATCTTCCTTTTTATCGCCTGCATATATTATCTTATCTGTTGGTATGGATTACAAACCTTCTCCAAAATTCTCACTTTTTGTTTCACCATTAACGTCAAGATGGGTTATTGTTGCAAATGATTATTTATCCAAAAAAGGTGCTTATGGTGTGCCTATAAACAAACATTCTGTTGGTGAATTGGGGGCTTATGTAACCATGAGCTATGTCAACGAAATTGCAACCAATATTTCATATAGAGGTAGAATGGATCTATTTTCTAACTATAAAAATAATCCTCAAAATGTAGATATCTTTTTTACTAATATGTTCTCTTTTAGAATCAATAAATTATTTTCAGCAACCTATAATTTGGATTTAATCTATGATGATGATATTAAAATTTTTGGTTCTAATAAAAATGCTCCACGTTTACAATTGAAAAGTTTAATTGGTATTGGCTTTTTAATGAGGCTGGAGCCTAAAAAAATCTAAAATAGGCTTAATTTAACTGCTCTATGGTGGCATTAATTCCTCTTTCAGTAATAGAGTTACACATAGGCTTTAACGTATCATAATCGCCATTTTTTACTGCATATTTTCCTTTAAAATGAATTAAAAAAGCACATTGTTCAGCTTGCTCTTCTGTATGGTTACAAACTTCAATTAAAGATTTTATTACCCATTCAAAAGTATTTACTTCATCATTCCAAACAATTAATTGAAAAGGTGAAATACTTATTTCAAGTACATCCACATCTACCTGCTCTTTTGAATTACTGTTTGTTTTTGAATGCAGCAACATGCATAATTGGTTTTAAAAAATAAAACTACAAATTAGCAACAAATAAAATAATATTAAGTAAAAGAAGAAATATTTTTTAAAAACTGAAATTTTTTTTGGCTAATATTTTATTGCACCTATTTTTGCAATCCCAAATTAAAAATATGGGAGCTTAGCTCAGCTGGTTTAGAGCATCTGCCTTACAAGCAGAGGGTCGGCGGTTCGAACCCGTCAGCTCCCACAAAAACCTACAAATTTTGTAGGTTTTTTTTATGAAATAAATTTTCTTTGTTGTTAGCTTTCTGATTTTATCTTTCCTATTTGATCAACTAGTTTAATAATTACATTTGGCTATAACATTACTTACAGAAAAACTTTGGTTTCCTCCGGTAGAAACAGCTTCTTTAGATGGATTATTAGCAATTGGCGGAGATTTACAGCCCGAAAGGATTTTACTTGCTTATCAATCTGGTATTTTTCCTTGGTACGATGGTGATTTACCACTTTGGTGGTTTCCTAACCCAAGATTTGTTTTATTACCCAATGAGCTAAAAATCAGTAAAAGCATGCAGCAATTAATTAAGCAAAATAAATTTAAGGTTACTGTAAACAATGCATTTTCTGAAGTAATTAAAAACTGTAAAAATTGTATTAGAAAAGATCAAGAAGGTACTTGGATAAATGAAGAAGTGGTAAATGCTTATACTCAATTACATAAAATGGGCTATGCACATTCTGTAGAAGCTTGGCAAAATAATGAGTTAGTAGGAGGGTTATATGGTATAAAGATGGGGCAAGTTTTTTTTGGTGAAAGTATGTTTAGCTTAAAATCTAATGCAAGTAAATATGCGTTTATTAATTATGTACTGCAACTTGCAAAAGAAGGTGTGGCTTTAATAGATTGCCAGGTTTATACGAAGCATTTAGAAAGTTTAGGAGCAAAAATGATTATGAAAGAACAGTTTTCTCAATTGCTTAAACATTTTCTACACAGTACACAAATAAATAAGTAACCTTATTTTTTAATTATTTTAGAAACAGCAAAATAATTTTCATGTTGTAATGGAGCATTTAAAAATGCCTCTTCTTTACTAATACTTGGTTTAATATTATCTTCTCTTAAAACATTATTATTGCTGCTTATGTGTTGCAATGGTTCAACTCCATTTGTATCTAATTCTTGTAGTTTTTCAACAAAAGAAATCATGCTTTGCAAATCATTTTGAATATCTTTTTTTTCTTCCTCATTAAATTGCAACATTGTAAGGTTGGCTAACTTATCCACTAATTCAGTTGTAACATTCATAACTACAAAAATAATTAATTCTTTGATTTTTAATTTTATTGATTTTTTTTAGTTGAATTGTTTTTTGTTTTCACTATTATCTAAAGCGTATTTTTGCCAGCTACTAAAATAAATAGTATGAGTGAAGAAAAGAGTTTAAATTTTATTGAAGAAATTATTGAAAAAGATTTACAAGATGGAAAGCATGAAACTATTCTTACACGTTTTCCGCCAGAACCGAATGGGTACTTACATATTGGCCATGCCAAAAGTATTTGTTTAAATTTTGGTCTAGCATTAAAATATAATGGTAAAACTAACTTGCGTTTTGATGATACAAACCCTGTAACAGAAGAAACAGAATATGTAGAAAGTATTAAAGAAGATATTAACTGGTTAGGCTTTAAGTGGACAAATGAATTTTATGCATCTGATTATTTTGATAAATTATATGAGTTTGCAATTATTTTAATAAAAAAAGGATTAGCTTATGTAGATGATAGCAGCAGCGAAGAAATTGCTCAGCAAAAAGGTACTCCAACAATACCTGGTATAAGAAATAGATTTTCAGAAAGAGATATAGAAGAAAATGTAAAATTATTTACCGAAATGAAAGATGGTAAATACGCCGATGGTGAAAAAGTTTTAAGAGCAAAAGTAGATATGAGCAGCCCCAATATGCACATGAGAGATCCAATTATATACAGAATTAAGCATGCTCACCATCATAGAACAGGTAATAAATGGTGTATTTATCCAATGTACGATTTTGCTCATGGACAAAGTGATTCTATTGAAAATATTACACACTCTATTTGCACCCTTGAGTTTATACCACATAGAGAGCTATATAATTGGCTTATTCAACAGTTAGCAATCTTCCCTTCTCAACAATATGAGTTTGCAAGGTTAAATATGACTTATACTGTAATGAGCAAAAGAAAATTGTTACAACTTGTAAATGAAAAACATGTAGTTGGTTGGGATGATCCAAGAATGCCAACTATAAGTGGTATGAGAAGGAGAGGGTATGGAGCTGCTGCTTTAAGAGATTTTTGTGATAAAATAGGAATTGCTAAAAGAGAAAATTTGATTGATATTGGTTTGTTAGAATTTTGTGTAAGAGAAGAGTTAAATAAAACTGCTCTTAGAAGAATGGTTGTATTTAATCCATTAAAAATTACTATAACCAATTTTAATAAAGAAGAAGAAATGGTAAGTATAGAAGATAATCCAGAAGATCCAAATTCTACACATCGTATGGTGCCTTTTAGTAAAGAAATTTATATAGAACAAGATGATTTTATGGAAACGCCACCAAAGAAATTTTTTAGATTATATCCAGGTGGAAGAGTAAGACTAAAAGGTGCATATATAATTGAATGTAATGAACTAGTAAAAGACAATGAAGGAAATATTAAAGAGCTGAAATGTAGTTATTTGCCAGAAAGTAAAAGTGGAAATGATACGAGTGGTATTCATGTAAAAGGTACATTACATTGGGTTAGTAAAGCACATGCTGTACATGCAGAAGTGAAATTATTTGATAGATTATTTCATATAGAAAATGTAGCAGAGGCAGAGGGAGATTTTAAAGACCATATAAACCCCAATTCCTTACAAATAATAGAAAAGGTTTATGCAGAGCCTGCTTTATTAGATATTGATATCCAAAAAAAGTATCAATTTTTACGCAAAGGATATTTTTGTATAGATAAGGACAGTACCAAAGAAAAATTAATTTTTAACCGAACTGTAACCTTAAAAGATACCTGGGCAAAAGAAGTAAAGAAAAATTAAAACTTACAGCTTTGCATTTTATTTTAATGAGTTATGTGAAATTTTGACACGGCTATTTGTCTAAAATTCTGCATCTTCGCTGCCAATTTTTTAGCTAATTAAATTAAAACTGAAATTTTGACCTTATTCCATCAATGGCAATATTGTTGAAGATAGGGTTATACATTTTTAAATAAAATACAAAAAATAAAAATTTAGGATTATGGCTACAAAAAAATTAAATGTTACTCCATTGCACGACAGAGTAATTGTAAAACCTGCTGCCGCAGAAGAAAAAACTGCAGGAGGAATTATTATACCTGATACTGCAAAAGAAAAACCTCAACGTGGTATTGTAATAGCTGCTGGTGCTGGTAAAAAAGATGAGCCTGTTACAGTAAAGGTTGGTGATAACGTTTTATATGGTAAATATGCAGGTACCGAAATTCAAATTGAAGGGCAAGACCTTTTAATTATGAGAGAATCGGATATTTTAGCTATTGTTTAAAATACGATAAGCAAAGTACTAAAAGTACAAGTGTGCGACGCAACTTCTGAAACATAGAGGTACTGGTGTTGAAAAACAAAAAATACTAATTATAAATAAAATTCTTAAACAGTAAGAAATATGGCAAAGCAAATTTTCTTTGATATTGAAGCAAGAAATAAAATGAAAAAAGGCGTGGATACTTTATCTAACGCTGTAAAAGTAACTCTTGGCCCTAAAGGTCGTAATGTAGTTATTGATAAAAAATTTGGAGCACCACAAATAACTAAAGATGGTGTAACCGTAGCAAAAGAAATTGAATTAGAAGATGCTATTGAAAACATGGGTGCACAAATGGTTAAAGAAGTTGCATCTAAAACTGCCGATTTAGCTGGCGATGGTACTACAACTGCAACTGTTTTAGCACAATCAATTATTAGCGAAGGATTGAAAATGGTAGCTGCTGGTGCAAACCCAATGGATTTAAAAAGAGGCATTGATAAAGCAGTTTCTTTAGTTGTTGAAAACTTAAAAGGCCAATCGCAAACAGTTGGAAGCGACAGCAAAAAAATTCAACAAGTAGCAACTATATCTGCCAACAACGATGAAACAATTGGTAAATTAATTGCTGAAGCTTTTGGTAAAGTAGGTAAAGAAGGTGTTATAACTGTAGAGGAAGCAAAAGGTACTGATACAACTGTTGATGTTGTAGAAGGTATGCAGTTTGATAGAGGTTACATTTCTCCATACTTTGTAACCAATAGCGAAAAAATGGAAGCTGAATTGCAAAATCCTTACATTTTAATTTATGATAAGAAGATTTCTGCAATGAAAGATATTTTACATATCTTAGAAAAAGTAGCTCAAAGTGGTCGTCCTTTATTAATTATTGCAGAAGATTTAGAAGGAGAAGCATTAGCAACTTTAGTTGTAAATAAATTACGTGGTACAATAAAAGTAGCAGCAGTAAAAGCCCCAGGATTTGGTGATAGAAGAAAAGAAATGCTTACAGATATTGCAATATTAACAGCAGGTACTGTAATTAGCGAAGAACTTGGACATAAATTAGAAGGTGCAGATTTAACTTCATTAGGCCAAGCTGCATCAGTAACAATTGATAAAGACAATACAACTATTGTTGGCGGTAAAGGTAAAAAAGCTGATATTACTGCTCGTGTAAATCAAATAAAAGCACAAGTAGAAAATACAACCTCTGACTATGACAGAGAAAAATTACAAGAACGTTTAGCAAAATTAGCTGGTGGTGTAGCTGTATTATACGTTGGTGCTGCTACAGAGGTAGAAATGAAAGAAAAGAAAGACAGAGTGGATGATGCATTAGCTGCAACAAGAGCTGCAGTAGAAGAAGGTATTGTACCAGGTGGTGGTGTTGCTTATATTAGAGCAATTGATAGTTTAGATGCTAAAGTAAAAGGACAAATAGCAGATGAACAAACTGGTATGGCAATAGTAAGAAGAGCATTAGAAGAACCTATTAGAACTTTAACTACCAATGCAGGTATTGATGGCTCTATTGTAGTTCAAAAGATTAAAGAAGGCAAAGGAGATTTTGGTTTTAATGCAAGAACAGAAGTGTATGAAAACTTATTTAAAGCAGGTGTAATAGACCCTACCAAAGTAAGTAGAGTAGCTTTAGAAAATGCAGCATCTATTGCAGGTATGTTATTAACTACCGAAGCAGTTATTGCTGATAAACCAGAACCAAAATCTGCAACTCCTGCAATGCCAGGTCCAGATATGGGTGGAATGGGATATTAATTTAAAATTACAGATACAACAAAAAGCCCCGAAAAATTTACATTTCGGGGTTTTTTGATTAAGAATTAAAAAAAATGATGAATTTAAGGCTGTTAATATCATAAATACGTTTGATATTAGAGCATAATATCTTAATTTTGCAGCCTTATAAAGACGACCCCCTAAATTAGAAGAGCTGATGTCGAAAAAAAGAATTTTATTTATAGCTACAGAAATGTCGCCATACCTAGAGCTTACTGAATTTGCTGAAATAGTGAATAAATTAGCCATAAAAAGCAATGAAAGTGGTATGGAAGTTCGCTGTATTATGCCACGATTTGGTGTAATAAACGAAAGAAGGCATCGCTTACATGAAGTAGTAAGATTAAGTGGTATCAATGTATCTGTTAATGATGACGATTATCCTTTACAAATTAAAGTAGCCTCGTTGCCGAATGCCAGGCTTCAAATATATTTTTTAGAAAACGAAGAGTTTTTTAAAAGAAAAAATATATTTCATGACGATGAAGACAAATGGTTTGAAGATAATGCTTTAAGAACAGTTTTTTTTGCTAAAGGTGCTTTAGAAACTGTACGAAAATTTGGTTGGCCTCCTGATATAATTCATTGTAGTGGTTGGATGAGTGGCTTAATACCTGCCTTTATTAAAACAGCCTATAAAAGAGAACCTGTTTTTTTACATAGTAAAACCATTTTTACAATTGGCCAAAATACTTTTGAAGAGAAAATAGGAGAGGAACTTTTAGAATTAGCATTAATTAACAATAGCATAACTGCAAACGATTTAAAAGCTTTTAAAGACAATGATAATGCTGCCATGTTTAGAGGAGGAGCAACATTTGCCGATGCAATTACTTTTGGAACACCAGACCCTGACGTGAAATTAGGAGAGGAGTTTGCCAAAGTACGTGGAAAAAAAGTATTACCTTTTAAAGGATGGGATACTGATTTAACAGAGTATTTAGAATTGTACAACGACCTTGCAGGTAAATAACAAAATCAACATTTTACTTTAATATTCTACTGCGTGAAGAATTTACTTTCCGTTTTTTTTATAAGCATCATCATTACCTCTTGTACAAAAATTTCTACAACCGATATAGGTAATAATTTAATTCCACCCATTGATGGAATTAATACTTTAGACACTATTATTGATGTACAAAGTTTTAATGTTTTAGCCGATTCCTTTCGAATTTCTAAGTACCAAGAAATGGTTTTAGGTAATATTGATAATGACCCATTGATGGGTAGTACAAAAGCCATAATTAATGCAGTGTTTAAGCCTTCCTATTTTCCTTTTTATTTTCCGGTAAGTAAGGATAGTTTAACTCTAGACTCGGTTGTATTAGTATTAAGTTATCAAGGCTTATATGGCGATACAACTAACCCTATTCACTTAAAAGTATTTGAAATAAGCCAAACAAGTAAATTAAAGGCAGACACAGTTTACCCTGTTTCTGCAACTATGAATACTGCTGGATTATTAGGTGAAAAAATCATCTCAGACCCCCGTAAACTTGCAGATTCAGTAAAAGCATTTAGCGAAAATGCAAAAAATCAAATCCGAATTCCTTTAAATAATTCGTTTGGTAATAAGCTCTTAAAGCAATTTGATAGTAGTAATGCATATTTTAGTGATGACCAATTTGAAAGTATTTTTAGAGGCTTTTCAATAATACCACAAGCTGGTAGCAATACTCTTTTAAGAGTAGCTTTAAATGATACAAATAGTAAAGTAGCATTGTACTATAAATACAAACAAAGAGTTACAGGGGTTGATACAAGTGTAATTACTTATTACAGGCCTGCAGGAATTACATCTGGTGCAAGTAATAATATTATTAGAAATAGAACAGGCTCACAATCGGCACAATATTTAACTAATGCTTCCAATGTAGAAGATAGTTTATTGTTTTTACAAGCAGGTTTAGGAAATTATGTTAGAATTAAAACACCTGGTATAACAGGCTTGAGTAATAGGGTTATTCATAGAGCAGAATTAATTATGGAACAAGAAGCCAATGATGTAAACACAGATGGGCTATTTACAACTCCTAATTTATTTTTATGTGCCATTAGCACACACCCAGATTCTGCTGCTTATAGATTTTATATTCCAAAAGATATTGTTACTTCTGGTGCAGATGGATTGGTTGAAAATCTTGCTTTATTTGGAGGTAATGCAGTAAATGCTACTGATCCGAATGGGAAGAAAATTTCATCGTATAATTTTAATATTACCAGATATATTCAAAGTATTATTTTAGGAAAACAATCTGTTTACGATTTGTATTTGTTTGCTCCTGTAGTGGATTATGTGTATGCTGGATATGGTAATACTGCTGGGGTTTATCAAATATCTTCAATACCATTAAATTCACCAGGTGTTGGCAGGGTTAGATTATTAGGAGGGAACAGTAAACAACATGGAAGAAAAATGAGATTAAGGTTAGTCTATTCTACTCTGTAGCCTTCAATTGATTTTATTTTGTATAGATTAAAATCTATTTAATTATATGTACTAAATACTTTTTAGTTAAAATAAAATCAACCTTTATATTTGCAATCATTAAAAATAAAATTATAATACATGTCTTATTTATTTACTTCTGAAAGTGTTTCTGAAGGCCATCCAGATAAAGTAGCAGACCAAATATCTGATGCATTAATTGACAATTTTCTTGCTTTTGATGCCCAAAGCAAAGTTGCTTGTGAAACTCTTGTAACCACTGGTCAGGTTGTACTTGCTGGTGAAGTAAAATCTAAAGCTTATTTAGATGTACAAGAAATTGCTCGTGGTGTAATTAGAAAAATTGGTTACACTAAAAGCGAATATATGTTTGAAGCCAACTCTTGTGGTATTCTTTCTGCTATTCACGAACAAAGTGCAGATATTAACCAAGGTGTTGATAGAAAAAAGAAAGAAGAACAAGGTGCAGGAGACCAGGGTATGATGTTTGGTTATGCCAATAATGAAACAGAAGATTATATGCCATTGGCCTTAGATTTAGCACATAAAATTTTGATTGAATTAGCAGCATTAAGAAGAGAAAACAAGCAAATTAAATATTTACGTCCCGATGCAAAAAGCCAGGTTACTTTAGAATACGATGATAATAATAAACCAGTTAGAATTGATGCCATTGTAGTATCTACACAACACGATGATTTTGATACAGAAGCTAAAATGTTAGCTAAAATTAAAAAAGATATTATTGAAATATTAATTCCTAGAGTAAAAGCTAAGTACAAAAAATATGCTAAGTTATTCAACAATAATATCAAATATCATATTAACCCTACTGGTAAGTTTGTGATAGGTGGTCCACATGGAGATACAGGTTTAACTGGTAGAAAAATTATTGTAGATACTTATGGCGGAAAAGGTGCTCATGGTGGTGGTGCATTTAGTGGCAAAGACCCTAGTAAAGTAGATAGAAGTGCAGCTTATGCTACAAGGCATATTGCAAAAAACCTTGTTGCAGCTGGTGTTGCAGATGAGGTTTTAGTGCAAGTTTCTTATGCTATAGGTGTAGCACAGCCAACATCTATTAATGTAAATACTTATGGCACTGCAAAAGTAAATTTAACCGATGGGCAAATTGCCAAAATGGTTGAAGGTTTATTTGATATGCGTCCATATTTTATTGAACAACGCCTAAAATTACGTACTCCAATGTACAGCGAAACTGCAGCTTATGGTCACATGGGTCGCAAAAATGAAATAGTAGAAAAAACATTTACTTCGCCAGGTGGTGCTGTTAAGAAAGTAAAAGTAGAATTGTTTACTTGGGAAAAATTAGATTATGTTTCAAAAGTTAAAAAAGCATTTGGCATAAAATAAATTTTAATCTTAAAATTAAAAGAGTGAGTAATTACAATTATTACTCACTCTTTTTTTATACATCTAATGTTTTTATAATTCTAATAAAGTTTTTACAGGGTCTTTGCCAATTAGTAATAAGGATGGGTTTTCTAATAATTCTTTTACTCTAACTAAAAAGCTTACACTTTCTCTTCCATCAATAATTCTATGGTCGTAGCTTAATGCTAAATACATCATTGGCCTAACTTCTACTTTACCATTAATAGCCATTGGCCTGTCTTGTATTTTATGCATTCCTAAAATAGCACTTTGTGGAATATTAATAATTGGAGTGCTCATTAAGCTACCAAAAACGCCACCATTGGTTATGGTAAATGTTCCACCAGTAAGCTCATCTGTTGTTAGTTTACTATCTCTTGCTTTGCCTGCTAGTTCAATAACTTTCTTTTCAATATCTGCCATACTTAGGCTTTCTACATTTCTCATTACAGGTACTGTTAAACCTCTTGGTGTGCTTACAGCAATAGAAATATCTGCATAATCGTGGTACACAAGTACATCGCCATCTATAAAAGCATTTACGGCAGGCCATTCACTTAATGCAATAGCACAGGCTTTTGCAAAAAAGCTCATAAAACCAAGGTTTACTCCATGTATTTCTTTAAACTTATCTTTATGTTGTTTACGAATATCCATAATAGGCCCCATATCCACTTCATTAAAAGTGGTAAGCATTGCAGTTGTGTTTTTGGCTTCTACTAATCTTCTTGAAATAGTTTTACGCAAATTGCTCATTTTTTCGTTGCGTACATTTCTTGTAAATAATTCGTTACCGCCAAATGCTTTTTTACCTGGGTTACTTAATGCTTCTAAAACATCGTTCTTCAAAATTTTACCTCCAAAGCCGCTTGGTTCAATTGCTTTCACATCTACTTTTTTATCAGCAATAATAGCACTTGCTACTGGTGTAGCTTTTACATCGTTTGGTATGCTAGTTACTGGTGCCTGGTTGGTTGGTTGTGCAGGTTTTTCTTGCTGTTTTTCTGGTTCTGAAGAAGTAGGCTTTTCAGCACTTTCATCTATCTGTGCCATTGAATTGCCAATTAAAATTGTATCACCTTCTGCTGCACCATGTTTTAAAATACCCGATTGTTCAGCATTTACTTCAAAAGTTGCTTTTTCACTTTCTAATTCTGCAATAACTTCATCTCTTTCTACATAGGCTCCATCTTTTTTTACCCATTTTAATAAGGTAACTTCAGTAATTGATTCTCCAACGGTAGGTACTTTAATGTCTATCATAAATATTTATTTCTAAATTTATATTATTTCTGTTTTTGTTAAATACTAAAAGCGGTACTTATAATTTCTTCTTGTTCGGTTTTATGAACTTTGGAGTAGCCAGTAGCTGTGCTTGCACTTGCATGCCTACTTATAATACCAAAATTAATACTTTGTAAGTTCATTTTTAAGAAGGTTGCTGCACCCATATTTAAAGGCTCTTCCTGAATCCAAAACCAAATAGCTTTGTTATATTTATTATGTAATGCTTTTAATTGTTTTTCTGGTGTTGGATAAATTTGTTCTAACCTAATTATGGCAATATCATTTCTGTTTTCTTTTTCTTTTCTTTCAGCTAATTCAAAATAAATTTTACCAGAGCATAGTAATACTTTTTGTATTTGAGAAGAATCTTGAACGCTGGCGTCATCTATTACTTCTTTAAAACCACCTGAAGTAAATTCGTTTATATCACTATAACTTCCGTGATAACGTAAATTAGCTTTTGGTGAAAAATTGATAAGAGGTTTCCTAAACTCCCAAGCCAACTGTCTTCTTAAAACATGAAAAAGATTTGCTGCAGTGGTAATATTGGTAATAACCATGTTCAGCTCTGCAGAGAGTTGTAAAAACCTTTCTAGTCTTGCACTGCTATGCTCAGGCCCTTGCCCTTCGTAGCCATGAGGCAAAAGCATAACTACACCATTCATTCTATTCCATTTTTGTTCACTAGATGCAATGAATTGATCTATCATTGTTTGAGCACCATTACAAAAGTCTCCAAACTGGGCTTCCCAAATAGTTAAAGCATTTGGGTTGGCCATTGCATATCCATATTCAAACCCTAAAACACCATATTCACTTAATAAAGAATTATAAATTCTAAATTTTTCTTGATTTGGTTGAATGGAATTTAAACGATTATAAAACTCATCCGTTACCTCATCTCTAATTACTGCATGACGATGAGAGAAAGTGCCTCTTTTAACATCTTGCCCACTCATTCTCACAATTTTTCCTTCAATTAAAATAGAGGAATAAGCAAGTAATTCGGCAGTTGCCCAATCTATTTTATTTTCAGTTTCTAATAGTTTTACTTTATCGGATAATAATTTCTCTATTTTCTTTAAGGGCTGAAAGTTAGATGGAATATGCATTAAACCATTAAACAGCCTTCTAATTTCTGTATCACTAATTGCTGTAGAAGGAGAGAAGTCAAAGTCTTCTGCTTTGGCTCTTCTTAAACTCTTCCATGCAAGTTCAGATTGTTGATAGTTGTATGGTAATGGCTTTTGCTTTACTTCGTCTAACCTTTCTTGTAAGTCTGCCCAAAACTTTTTCTCCATTTCTTTCGCTAAATTTTGTGCATCAGATTCGCCATTGTCTAATAAATGTTTAACATACACTTCTCTTGGATTTGCATGTTTATCAATTAATGCATAAAGTTTTGGTTGGGTGTATTTAGGGTCATCGCCTTCATTATGGCCATGTTTACGATAACAAACCATATCTATAAAAATATCGCTGTTAAATTGTTGACGATAACGAGTTGCAATTTCTGCACATTTTATTACAGCTTCGGCACTATCGCCATTTACATGCAAAACAGGGGCTTGTACCATTGCAGCAATAGATGTACAATAGTCTGCACTTCTGGCATCATCAAAATCTGTAGTAAACCCTATTTGGTTATTAATAACAAAGTGTATAGTGCCACCTGTATCGTAACCTTCTAATTCACTCATTTGTAATACCTCATATACAATTCCTTGCCCAGCTACCGATGAGTCGCCATGAATTAATATGGGTAATATTTTTTTATATTCACTATTGTAAAGTATATCGGCTTTTGCTCTTGAAAATCCTTCTACAACAGGGTTTACAGCTTCTAAATGCGATGGGTTTGGCATTAGTTTTAAATGAACTTCTTTTCCATCTTCTGTGGTAACTTTACTGCCAAATCCCATGTGGTATTTTACATCTCCACTACCCATGGTTTGATCTATTGATCCTGTACCTTCAAACTCACTAAAAATTTGTTCGTAGGTTTTACCCATAATATTAGCAAGTACATTTAATCTGCCTCTGTGTGCCATGCCAATTACCACTTCCTCAACATTATTATTGGCTGCAGTTGTAATAATTTGGTCTAATGCTGTAATAGTATTTTCGCCACCTTCTAATGAAAATCTTTTTTGACCTATGTATTTTGTATGAAGAAATTTTTCGAACATAACCCCTTCATTCAATTTCTCTAAAATTCTTTTCTTTTTATTTAAAGATAGTGGAGAGCTGAATTTTTGTTCTATTTCATTCACTAACCAATCAATTTTATTTTGATTGCTGATATATTTAAATTCAATACCAACATCATTGGCATAAATTTTTTGTAAGTATTCTAAAATATTTTTTAATGTGGTGGGGCCTAACCCAATTAAATTACCTGCATAAAAAGTTTGGTTTAAGTCTGCATCGGATAAACCAAAAAAGTTTAAATCTAAATTTGCACCTCTGTCTTTTCTTGGTCTGATGGGGTTGGTATTTGCTAATAAGTGGCCTTTATTTCTATAACCTAATATAAGCCTATAAACCTTTATTTCATTCATCCAATCAATGTTTTGAGAAGATGAAGTGGTAGCAGAAGATGTTTGATCAGAACTAATAATTTGATTAAAATTTCCAAAATTTACAGCAAAGTCAAAACCTTCAAAAAATTTTTTCAAGTCAGGGTCAATGCTATTAGGGTCTTTTAAAAATTCATTGTATAAATTTTCAATAAAACTTGGGTGGGAATTGGTAATGTAACTAAAATCCTTCATTATTGGTTGAAATTAAGCTTAATTATAGATAGATTTGTTGGCAAATATCGGGCTTTGAGGCCATAAAAAAACTAAAGTTTTGTACTAATAATTCTTTAATCAATATTAAGGGATTTTCTAAGAATTAACTCTTTGATGTTAAATTAATTATTTATATATTTATATGTTCAAAAATATAAAAGTTCTAAGCTATAAACTCCTACAAAAAAATGGATGATTTTACGAACATGAAATTGTTTAATAGCTTGCTTAAAAAGGGAAATCTAGGGAAAGATTGTTTATGGCTGTAGATTTTGAGGCATTTAGAACTACCATGAAAAGTTGATTTTTGAATGCTTATGGTACTATCTTATAAACTGTGTAAGTCTTTATCAAGTTGGGGCACCCCAACATGAAATTGCTTTTTATTTCACTTCAAAATAGGAGGTCATTCCTACTCTGAGAGTAATACTGAGCATTTCTTTATGACATCTTGAGCGGAGCGAAGGATCTTCTGAATAACATTAAAGGAACAAGCAGATGTTTCACTTCGTTCAACATGACATTGCTTTTTATATAATCAGACAGACGATTGTCGTTTGACTGATAAAACTTATTTCTACCAATCATCTCTTTTGTCTTCGTCATTTTCTTGTTTATCTTCAGAGTGATCGTCATTGTTGTGCCTGTCGTAACGTTCTTCTTTTTCGAACTCTAAATAATCTCTTACTTCGTCTTCTATTCCTTCACCTGCAACGTCATTAACTAAACCATATATTTCATTTTCGTTTAATTGCCTGCTTTGATTGGTATTGCTTTGATTTGTTTTTGTGGTTTTGTTTATGATTATTGGCATGTCTGTGTTTTGAGTGTTTTCGTTGTAGTTTTCATAGTTATACTCTAAAAATCTTGATGAAAGATTGGAAATAGTTTTAGTAATTGGCTTAATGCTTTTTGCTATTAAAAAGGTAATTATTCCTACTATTAAGGTACACCAAAAAAGTTCATCGTATTGTCTTTCTGACAATTTAATATAAAATACAACCAAACAAATGACAGCAATTGCATAGCATAATATTTTCATCGGATTTATTTCCACTTCTTCAATTTCTTTTCTTTTTATTGGTTTCCTTTGAGTTTTCTTTTTTGTTTTGGTATTTCGTTTTTTAATTAAGCCTTTTCCTAGTTCATTTACTTTGCCAATCGGATTGTTAATTTTTGAATTGTTTGTTATATCTAACTTTTTGTGTGTTGTATTGGTTTGTGTTAAGCTTTTTTTTACGATTTTTTTTGCAGTCGTTGTGTTAGTATTTTGTGGTTTTACATTTATTCGTCCGCTACGCAAGTTTGAAAGTAATTTTCTAAAATCTGCGTTAATATTATTATGGTTGTCTTTTAAGTTTAGGGGTGGATTAAAGTGATTAATCAGTGCTATTTCAATGTCTGTAAAATTTGCTGTTGGTAGAAAAAACATAAGCAAATTTTGACTCATCCAACTGCTTAATTTTTTCTCGTCAGTTTGTCCAAACTTTGTTTTTCCGTTACTTGGGTCTTTATCTCTTGCAATTAGTTTGTAGCCAAATAAAACACCTAAGCTTTTACGAAATGTTGAACGACCTGCGTTGTTTCCTTTAAAATGTTGCCTGTAATCTCTGCTTCTTAAACTGACACTTGCAATTCCAGTGTAAATAACTTTTAGTCCATTAAAACTTGTCAAGGTTGGAATAATTGGAACTGACGGTAACTTTGAGTTTGGTTTTAGGCATATAATGTAGTTTCCTGATTGGTTAGGAATAGTCTCTTCGCTGTCTTTGCTTGGGTCAAAACGGTTTTGCTTAAAAGTTTTGAATAAAAAATTTAAGTCATTTGCCATTCTCAAATATAGTTGTTTCTATATATCATATTTTAACCCTGTTGGATTTTCTGTAAGTCTGTAAAAAGGTACTTGCGATAAAATTAAAATTACTCCCGATGATGCCCGTCCAACGTAATTTTGATTTATGTAATCTCTAGTTATTGAACCGTCTGCTAGTAGTTTGTTTATTGCTTGCTTAAAAATCTCAACTTTTATTTTTATTATCAGTCTGACGATTGTCGTCTGACTGATAATAGGAAGAATTTTAGCCAAAAATGTTGATACGAAGTAATTCAGTAACCATTACGCAATGCCAATGTTAGCAACCATTTCTTTTATATCGTTTCGTAAGTATCGTACAGATTCTTAAAGTTTTCTGCTTTTACTCTAAAACCGCTTCCATGGTCGTGAGTTTTTCCATAATTTTTTCCTGAATTATAAACGCCAATTCTTATGTCAAACATTATCCCGCCTTTTTCAATTTCTTTTAGAAATTTTTCAAAATCGAAATCTTTGTAAATTTCACCTTGTGTAAAATGGTAATAATTTTTCTTGTTTTCTGTTTTTGTATCAGCAAATACCAAAAATAAATCTTTCATTTTTGACGCTGCTTTTTTAAGAGTTTCAAAACTCCACGAAACTATTGAAAGGTTTCTGTCTTTTAAGTCGTTGATTACAAGGTTTAACTTTTTGTTTCGTCTATCAACTTTTAATTTCACTTTGTATTTTAAATATACTTTTGATGTACGATGTCCAAAAACAGAAGCATACAATTTTTTCTTGTCAGAATGGTTTTCATCTCGGATTTCTCCTAAAGTTTCACGCAAATATGAATTTGCACCTTTTGGATTATCTGGCGATTTGGTAAACAACGAAACATAAGAACTATTGAAAAGCCTTTTACTTTTTATTTCAAAGCCTTTAAAATCTGCCTCTTTTTTATTGTTTTCTGCAACGCCTATTAAATCTTCAAATGTATTTCCTATTCCTCCGTCCTTATTATTTGGTCTTGTACATTCTACAAATCCCATTTTTTTAACTCGACTGAATTCTTTCTTCAACTTGTCTAAATTCTTCATAAATGTTCTTTTGGTAATAAATCTTTTGGGCTAACTCCTAAGGCTTTTGAAATGTTGTTTATGTGATTAAGGTTATATTTTGTGTTGTATTTCAAACTCTCAACTTTCCCAATAAAACCTGATGAAACGCCAATTCTGTTGGATAAATCAGCTTGTGAAATTTTTCTCTCGGTCCTAAATTTTCGTACTTTGTTTATAACAAATTTTTCTATTTCTGTTAGCATTTTTTTTCGATTAGAAAGCTTGTAAAGTTCTCTTAAATGGTATATCTTTGCAACTTACTATGAGTAAGTGTTTTTTAAGATGGAAGTAAATAAAGTCTATAATGAAAATTGTTTAAATACGTTAAAACGTATTCCCGATAATTCCATTGATTTGGTAATCACTTCTCCGCCATACAATATGAATTTAAGAATTCGTAATGGTGAATATTGTTCACGTCAAATTGTAAAAGAGTTCAGTACAAAGTATGAAGGTTTTGACGATAATATGCCAATTGAAGAATATTTTAAATTTCATTTGAAAGTTCTGAAAGAATTGATTAGAACATCAAATGTAATTTTCTACAATATCCAAATTGTTACAGGAAGCAAAAGAGCAATTTTTAAAATAATTGGCGAATTGTCAGATTATTTGAAAGATATAATTATTTGGGACAAAGGTTATGCACAACCTGCAATGGCACCAAAAGTTTTAAATCGTAGAACAGAATTGATTTTAGTTTTTGACAAGGATAATGGCATTAGCCGTCAATTTGAGAAAGCTAATTTTGAAAGAGGAACATTGGACGATTTATGGTTAATCAAAAGAGGCAAAAAAGTAGTTGATAGCCATTCTGCTATTTTTCCAGAAGAATTGGTTAAAACAATTATAGAAAATTTTTCTAACGAAGGCGATTTAGTTTACGACCCGTTTATGGGAACTGGAACAACTGCAATTGTCGCAAAAAAATTAAATCGTAATTATTTAGGAAGTGAATTAACTGATAAGTATTTCAAAGTCATAAACGAACGATTACAAGTTTTTGAGAACGAACTTTTTTAGATTAATTTTCTTGTTCTATTTTAAAAATATTTGTCAATGTCTACTAATATTTTGTATTCATAATCGTATGTAAATTGACAACTTTCTTTCTGTAAAGTTCTATTTTCTTTGTCAACCAATTTCAGGTCAAGACACTGTAAAAAGTATGATTTTTTTTCTGTATAAAATATCAAGGATGATATTTTTTGATGTGTTTTTTAAGATTAATCTTTTCTCACTGCATCTTGGATTAATTTCATAATTTCATCGCCTGTCTCGCAAACATCAATCCCATGAGTATTGTCATCTATTAATACTATAGTACTGTTGATTTTTCCTTTTTCATGTCCCATTGAAGAATATATCACGGCTATTTTGTCAATGGCTATCCAAGCATTATCTTTTTCATTAGTAAGTTTAACAAATTTCATCTTCCTTCTATTAAGTTGATAGGTTTAATATTACTTTTTATAAATCACATTGAGTACTCGCATTAAAGTCAACCATGCATTTTCCAATAGTTACTCTTTCTGTAGATTGTGCATTAAAATAATCTTTACTTTCAATGATATAGGTTGTTAGGTTAGATATTGACCTCTACAGTATAGCCACCAACATCAATCTGTGAAAAAAATTCCTAAATCCTTTCAAAGATAGAGGAGTTTTTTTTATTTTTAAGCAATAAGATATTTCTCTCAAAATGCTTATCATTACTGGTATTTATCACCATCAAATTATCTTTTCAAGCCTTGAAGATTCTAAAAAAATACATAGGCTTATTACTTTCATCTCAATTTAATTTATATTTTTATTATCAGTCTGACGATTGTCGTCTGACTGATAATAGGATGATTAGTTTCTCCGTTACTTCTTGTCAATGTTTTGCCTTGTAAGGGAATAATATATTTTCCCCCAATACCTTAACATAACTACTATTTACCATATAAGTAGATTTTACCCTTATTTTCTTTATATACAACAGCCTGCCCTTTAAAATATTTTGAAATATAATATTTACCAATCGGTATTACTATCTTTCCTTCATTATTAACAATACCTTGTTGATTATCTAAAGTTTCTACACGCCAGAAACCTTTACTTTCAACAAATGATGTTTCATTTATTTCTTCAATGCTAGTAATCTCTTTATAAATGATAGGTATTATTTCTTTTCCAGTGGTATCAATAATACCACATTTATTGCCTAATTTAACAATTGAATATCCATTTTTAAAAACATTCACATAATCATATTTACGTTTGATAACTATTTTTCCGGTTTTATCCATAAATCCCCATTTCCCATTTATAAAAACACCAATCAATCCTTCTTGAAATTGATAAGAAAAATCATCAAATTTAAATGGTATCACAACTTTTCCTTTGGTGTCAATTATACCATATTTGTCACCTAAATTAGCCGTAGCAAGCCCTTCACTAAATAAACTTACGTCTTCATATTGACAAAGTATCACCTCTTTTCCTGTTTTGTTTATAAAACCATATTTTTTGTTTTTTGAAACCTTTGCAAGACCAGATTCATTATAAAATTCTGGAAAATTAATATCTTCAAAATCGTAGTTTAGTTGTTTTATAGCATTCCCTTTTTTATCAAAAATCCATAATTTTTTATTCAATAACCCGTAAATAACATTATTACTTATATAAGTAAAATCATATTTAAGTGGAAGAATTTGTATTCCTGCTTTATTGATGATTCCATATTTGTTATTTAAAGATACCATTGCATAATCTCCCCAAAAAGAAACCCCTGCACGGTCTCCAATATAATCATATTTTGGTGGAGTTACCTCTTTGAAATTAGTATTTAGGAAACCATATTTATTATTTATTTCATAAACAATCATTCCATAAACCAGTGAATATAAACGATCATATTTTAATGGTGTTTTAACTCCAGCTTTGTTGATTAAACCCCATTTCTCATTCAACTTAACTTTAATAATTCCTTCACCTAACAAATTAATTTCGTTATATATTATTGGAATAATTTCTTTACCTTCTTTGTTTATGACACCATATTTATTATTTAATTTTACTTCCGCTAATACATCTTTATTAAAAAGATTGATATCATCATATTTTAGAGGTGTAATTTCTTGTCCATTCTTATTAATAAGTCCCCACTTACCACCTTTGGGATAACTGTACTCAAGTTTTTCATACCCATTACAAACTGTAATTGGAATGTAATTTGGCTCATTATTTAACCAAAATTGATCACCTATCCAATCGTATTTAGCTTCTAACACTACTTTCCCATTTTGATCCTTTAATCCAAACTTTTTCTCATTCTCAAATGGAAAAATAGATTTTTGTGCAGATAAAAATTGAAAAATACAAATTACACTTATTAATAAAACATGTTTTTTTTCCATAAATCTTAATCTTTAATTATTATAAAAACACTTAAATGTTTTTTAAAACTTTATCTATCACACCCTGTTCCATTACACCTACTGCAAGTGCTTTCATAGGTTACCGTTCGTGAACCTGATCCTCCACAATAACTGCATGTTTCATACCACAAGCTGAACTCTCTATAAGAGATTGTTTCATGTATTGACGATCTACGGACAGTTCCTCTTCCAGAACACTCCATACAGTTTTTGTATTCATTATGATATGCAATGCCAGATCCATTACATTTATAACAATAGTTGCTACACCTTTTAGACGAAGAGGATGAAGTACTTTTTTTATTCTTATCTACCTTTTCTAAGTTAAACATGCTTTTAATTGTTGCTATATCTTTCTCCTGTTGTTTTCTTTCTTCATCTTTTTGATTTTGAATTAATTTATTATAAAAATCTTTCACTGCATCTCCATCTTTTACACTAATCAAATTAGCATAATCCATCGCACTTTTTTTTGATTTATCTACAACCTCCAAAAGCAATGGGGTGATTAATGGTTCAAAAAGCATTAAAACCTTATCACAAGAAACTCTTTCTTCTTGCTGGGGTCTTACTTTGCCAAAATAATAAATGATAGGAGGTTGGCCAAGCCTATTTACAGTATAACGATCAAACTTAAATACTGAAGAACTTTTCTTATAATATTCGGTAATTTGTTTTAAATGAAGAAACTCCTTCCAGAAACTTGAATCTGTAGTCAACACATTTGCCCATAAACATAAGTGGAATAGAGTGTTTCCATCTTTATCTTTCATACCTATATTGGGATTGGTCTCAGATATTAGAATTTTAATTGCTGCCATTTTTCCATTAGCAACAGAAAGTTGAAAAGCGTTCCAGCCTTCTGGAGATAAATCGTAAACACTTGCCCCTACATCTATTAATGCAAGCAAACATGCACGATAGCCATCATCTTTAGAAGGAAAATTTTTAATCAACCATTGTATAGGGGTGTATTTATTTTCATTTCTTTTACTCCAATCTATTAAGTCATTCTCATAATATTTTTTAAGCTCAGTCCAATTTCCTTTTTCAACATCTAAAAAAATTTTCTTATAATCTATACTATCTGTATTGGATGTTTGAGCTATCAATAAGTTACTTACTGCTAAAAAAATACATAGGCTTATTACTTTCATCTCCATTTAATTTATATGGTAAATAACTTGAACAAAATCCTTTATTATATTTCCATCACAAAATATTTTTATCTAAAGGGTAGCTTGATTTGGAAGAATAATATTTGAAATAAGGTTTATACTATACTTGGTTCATTTGTATATCTACCTCCAAGACTTTTTTTATATTAACAAATATAGTACCATTGTTTAATATATGAATAAGTTTTAATACAATTTAAACCAATATTGCTTAGTGTTAGACAGTCTTTCTACATTAGCATCAGACTATAAGAAAACATGAATAGGTTCTTTGGTTTTTATTAAAACATACCTATTTTCATTAAACTGAATTAAAATAATGGTTTCAAAGAATCTACTATTAATTTTATTAATTCTTTTTAAAGAAATTTTAATAAAAATTTTCTGAATTAAAAAACAATCCCTACTTTTGCCGTCCTTTTAAAAATAATAAACAGATATGGCAAATCATAAGGCTACAAAAAAAGATACTCGTCAAGCCGCAAAACGTAGAGACAGAAACAGATATTACGGTAAAACTACACGTAATGCAATTAAAGATTTAAAAGCTTTGACAGACAATGCAGCTTACAACGAAAAATTGCCTTCTATAGAATCTATGATTGACAAATTAGCAAAACGTGGTGTAATACATAAAAATAAAGCAGCTAATTTAAAAAGCAAATTATCTCAAAGAAAATCTGCTTAATAAAATATTAGTTTTTAATAAAATTCTCAACCGATTGGATAGATTTCAATCGGTTTTTGTTTTTAGAAAGGATTAATTGAGACCCTAGTTTGATAGAGTATTCCAAAATGTAATTAATATTTTCTCCTCAGCTTGCCAATTAAGATACTCTCTTGCTTTGATACAGTTGCTTTGTAATTGTCTGTACAATTCTTTGTTGTTGAGCAATTCGTTTATTGCATCTGCTATTGTGCTTTCATCTGTAACATTTATCAATAGTGCAATTTCATATTTATCATTAATGGC
>Ga0268298_10000955_pt1 | contig 35766 bp, 30 predicted proteins | sample WWTPWeurt_MetaG_FD_194462 | JGI IMG/M metagenome (GOLD analysis project Ga0268298, IMG submission 194462) | Activated sludge microbial communities from WWTP in Nijmegen, Gelderland, Netherland - WWTP Weurt | ecosystem: Engineered > WWTP > Aerobic digester > Activated sludge | place...
TGAGCGCCTTGCGCTGCTCGGCCGTGATGCCTGGTGCGCCATACACGCCGCGCCAGTTGCCGATGCTGACGTTGTAGCCCAGCTCCTTCATGGTGGGCACGTCGATGCCCTTGAGCCGCGTGTCCGATGTGACGGCGATGGCGCGCATCTTGCCGGTCTTGATGTACTCGGCAAACTCGCTGTAGCCGCTGCCGCCCACCGTGACATTGCCGCCCAGGATGGCTGCAATGGCCTCACCACCGCCGCGGAAGGCCACGTAGTTGATGCGCGCCGGGTCCACGCCCACTTCGCGTGCCAGCATGGCCGCGGCGATGTGCTCGGTGGAGCCGCGCGAGCCGCCGCCCCACTTCACGCTGCCGGGGTCTTTCTTCAGCTGCTCGACCACGTCCTTCATGGTCTTCAGCGGCGAGCTGGCGGGCAGCACGAACACGTTGTATTCGCTGGTCAGGCGGGCGATCGGGGTGGCCTTGTCCAGACCCACCGGCGGCTTTTGCGTGATCAGGCCGCCCAGCATCACGGCGCCCATCACCATCAGTGCATGCGGATCACCCTTGCTGGCGTTGACGAACTGCGCCAGGCCGATGGCGCCCGCGGCGCCGCCCTTGTTCTCGAAGTTCACCGAGGCTGCCGCGCCCGAGTCGGTCAGGGCCTTGCCCAGCGCTCGGCCGGTGGAGTCCCAACCGCCACCGGGGTTGGCGGGAATCATCATCTTCAGGTTTTCGCTGGCGGCACGCACGCCCATCGGCAGGACGCCGGCGGCCGCCATGGCGGTCAGGGATTTGAGGAACTGGTCTCGACGCATGATTGGGTTCTCCTTTGCAAAGGCACGGGGCACGGGCGGTGCACAACGTGGCACAGCCGATGTTGGGGCTTCAGGCTGTCGAATCGCTGTCCGCCGGCCTAGGGAAAACGCCGAGCGTCAATTGCCGATGGCCGGCCGCGGCTTTGCCAGACTCCACAGCACGATGAAACTGCTGCTGATCGAGGACAACCTGGCCATGCAGACGACGCTGGCGCGCAGTTTCGAGCGCCGCGGCATGCAGGTGGTGGTGTGTGGCGATGGCAGCAAGGCCCTGGCGCGCTGGCGTGCCAGCGTGCCCGATGTGGTGGCGCTGGACCTGAGCCTGCCCGGGCAGGATGGCCTGCAGGTGCTGGCCCAGGCCCGTGCCGAGGGCTTGAGCACGCCGGTGATCATCCTCACCGCGCGGGGCACCGTGGGTGACCGCATCCTGGGCCTGAACACCGGCGCCGACGACTATCTCGCCAAGCCCTTTGATCTCGATGAGCTGGAGGCTCGGCTGCGGGCTTTGGCGCGCCGCCCCGGTGCGGGCCCGGGCAACGGTGGCCCGCTGCCGTCCGTGCCCGAGTTCGCGGGTCTGCGCGTGGACCAGGACAGCGGCGCGGTCTATCACCTCGGCCTGCCGGTGGATGCGCCACCGCGCGAGCTGGCCCTGCTGCGCGCGCTGCTGGTGCGGCCCGGTCAGGCGGTGGCCAAGGAGCGCTTGTGGGAGCAGGTGTTCGCCGGCCAGGCCGACGCCAGCCCCGACGCCATTGAGGTGGTGGCCTACCGCTTGCGCAAGCGCCTGGCCCACACCGAGGCGCGCTTGATCACGCTGCGTGGGCTGGGCTACCTGCTGCAGAAGGCGCCTCAGTGAATTCGGTGAGGCCCGTCTGGTCACTGCGCTCGCGCTTGCTGCTGGGCGTGTTGTTGCCGGTGGCGGTGCTGTTTGCGTTGAACACCTGGACGCAATACCGACAGGCTTTGAAGGCCGCTGACACGGCCTACGACCGCACCCTGCTGGCGTCTGCCAAGGTGATTGGCGAGCAGCTCGACGTGATGCCCGGCCCCGCGCTCAAGTCGGTGGTGCCCTACTCGGCGCTGGAGGCCTTCGAGGCCGACAACCGCAGCCGCATGGTGTTCAAGGTGACGGGCTTTCAGGGCGAGATGGTGTCCGGGTTCCAGGACCTGAAGACCTGGCACGGCAGGCTGCCCGATCGCAGCGTCTACGCCGCGCTGGTGGATTTTTACGACGACACCTATCAGGGCCATCCGGTGCGCGTGGCGGTGTTGCTGCAGCCCGTGTCGGGGTGGCGGGCCAGGGCATGGCCACCATCCAGGTGGCCGAAACCCTGGAGCTGCGGCATGCCCTGGCGCGCCAGCTGCTGGGCGACACGCTGTGGCGCCAGGCCCTGCTGCTGGCCGTGGTGGGCGGGGTGCTGGTGTGGGCGGTGCAGCGTGCCACGCGGCCGGTGCGCCGGCTCAGCAGCGAGGTGGCGGCACGAGATGAGAACGATTTGACGCCCATTGGCTCGCAGCCACTGCCGGTGGAACTGCAGCCGCTGGTGGACGCCACCAACCAGACGCTGGCGCGGCTGGACCTGGTGCTGCAGCACCAGCAGCGCTTCGTGCGCGACACCTCGCACCAGCTGCGCACGCCGCTGGCGGTGCTCAAGGCCCAGGTGCAGTCGGCGCAGCGCGGAGACATGAGCCCGGAGGTGGCCCTGGCCGAGATCGGTCAGACCGTGGAAGGCGCCACCCGCCTGGCCAACCAGATGCTCGCGCTGGCCAAGCTGGAGCAACTGCGCCAGCAGGCCCCGCCGCCCCTGCAGGACTGGGCCGAGCTCTTGCGCGATGTGGCGCTCGAGCTGGCCCCGCTGGCCACCGACAAGGGGCTGGACTACCAGCTGGATGCGCAACCCGCGCAGGTGCGCCTGCATGCCTGGGCATTGCGCGAGCTCAGCCGCAACCTGTTGCACAACGCCATCAAGTTCAGCCCGGTGCGGGGCAGTCTGCAGATCCAGCTGCTGGTCGAGGACGGCCGTGCCATGTTGCAGGTGCTGGATGAGGGGCCGGGCCTGAGCGCGGAGTTCCGGCAGCGCCTGTTTCAGCCCTTTTCGGCGGGCGCGCCGGGCGGCACCGGCCTGGGCCTGACCATCTGCCGCGAGATCGTGCTGCGCGCGGGTGGGCAGATCGATCTGCTGGCCCGGGCGGGTGGCGGCTTGCGGGTGCGCGTGAGCCTGCCGCTCGAGCCATCGCCGTCGGCATGAGGCCCGGCCGGGCCCGCGCCTACATCAGCTGCGGGGGGGTCTGCGAGCGCAGGGCATCCCAGGCCGGCTCGCTGTTCAGGTGCGCGTCGGCCGGCTGCAGGCCGAGCAGGGCGATGGCGCGGTTTTGCAGCCAGGTGGCGTCGTCATGGTCGCCGCATCGGTTGAAGGTGTCGCTCACGCGCAGCAGGACCTTCACCTCCCAGTGCGCGTCGGTGGTCTGACCGGCCAATTGAGCGGCCTCGAAGGCGCGGCTGCGTGCGCGTTCCAGCGCAGCGTGTCGGGCAGGGCCTGGGTCGCTGGCGGTGGTTTCAGCCAGGCAGGTGGCCACGTCCGACAGCTCGCACAGCAGGTCCACGCGCGTGTCGATGCACGGGATCAGGGCCGACCAGGCCAAGGCCTTGTCGAGGTAGGCCTCGGCCGACGAGAAATCAGCCACCGTCTTGAGGCAACGGGCCACCTGGGCGCTGGCCTGGCACATGTCGTGCGGCCTGGCATGCAGCTCGGCCAGATCGAGCACGCGCAGGGCAAGCTGCAGGGCCTGGCGCGAGACGGCAGAGGGCGCGCGGGTGCGGCTGGGGGCGGCTTCGGTACTCATGGCCGCATGCTAGGCAGGTGCGGGCGCTTTGCCCTCCCCGCGTCCCGGGGGCCCCGTGGCGCCTGACGTGATCCTCAACACGTCCGATGACCGCGCGTATTCCTGACGGCTTGGCGTCAGTTGCGTCTGCACAATGGGCAGCCATCCCCTTGAATGGAGGGCCGTTTGGCCGTTTCCTCGATCTCCCTTGCGCGCGTGGCCTGCCTGATGGCGGTGGTCTGGGGCCTCTGTGGCAGCGCCATGGCACAGGTGGTGATCACGGCCTCGTCCTGGCTGCCGCCCGGGCATGCCCTGTCCGAGGCGCAAAAGGAGTGGTGCGCGCTGCTCGAGCGCAAGACCTCGGGCAAGGCGCGCTGCCAGGTGCTGGCGCGCGCGGCGAGCTCGCCCGCGGGCGCCTTCGATGCTGTTCGCACGGGGCAGGTGGATCTGTCGTTCATGGCCCACCGCTTCACGCCGGGCCGCTTCATCGGCGCGCAGATGGCCGAGTTTCCGTTTTTGGGCGATGGCGCCGAGCAGGTGTCGGTGGGCTTTCAGCGCAGCCTGGCGCGCCACCCGGCCTTGCAGGACGAACACAAGGGCGTGAAGTTGCTGGCGGTGTTTGCCCAAGGCCCCGGCGTGGCCTTCAATACGCGGCGCGCGCTGCTGCGCTGGGACGACCTGCTGCTGCTCAAGTGGCGGGTGGATGCCGGCGCGCCCTTCGAGCTGGGCAAGGCCCTGGGCCTGAATGTCACCGCCACCGCGCCCACCGAGAGCTATGAGCTGCTCACCACCGGCGTCATGGACGGCACGCTGTTCCCGGCCGAGGCGGTGGAGAGCTTCAAGATCGATCGCCTGGTGCGCCATGCAACCACCTTCCCTGGCGGGCTGTACAACACCAGCTACGCCTTCGTGCTCAATGCCGCGCGCTACGAAGCCCTGCCCGCCGAGGTGCGGCAGGTGGTGGACGAGCTCTCGGGCGAATTCGCCGCGCGGCTGTTTGGCCAGGCCTGGGACCGCGCCGACCGCCGCGGCCTGGCCTACCTGCAGGCCAATGGCGTGGTCTTCACCAAGGCCGATGCAGCGATGGTGAAGGCCGTGTCCGAGCGCACGATGCCCTGGGTGGACGCCTGGGCGCGTGCCGCCGAGGCCCGGGGGCTGAAGGACCCGAAGAAGGCCTTGGCCGAGCTGCGCGCTGAGATCGCCCGCCTCAGGTGATGCGGCCGGCCGGGCGGCTGGCGGTGCGCCGCGCCGATGACGCGCGGCGGCGCAGTCGCCATTGCCACAGCCGCCAGCCCAGCAGCACCGCCACGACGCCCGCATAGATCGCCCACTCGCCGAAGTTGTGCTTGGCCGCACGCATCCAGAAGAAGTGCAGCAGGCCCAGCAGCACCACCGCGTAGATGGCGCGGTGCAGGCGCTTCCAGCGCGCGTGGCCCATGGCGCGGATGGCGCGGTCGAACGAGGTGGCGGCCAGCGGGGCCATCAGCAGGAGGGCCGCGGTGCCCACCAGGATGAAGGGCCGCTTGGGGATGTCGCGCAGGATGTCGCCCGCGTTCAGGCCCATGTCCAGCCAGGCATAACACAAAAAGTGAACGACCGCATAGAAGAAGGTGAACAGGCCCAGCATGCGGCGATGGCGCAGCAGGGCGGTCCAGCCGGCCCAATCGCGCAATGGCGTCACGGCCAGCGTGAGGCACAGGAAGCGCAGCACCCAGTCGCCGGTGCCGCGGATCAGGGCCTCGGCCGGATTGGCGCCCAGGGTGTTGGCCAGCGCGCCCCACAGCAGCTGCGCGAAGGGCAGGCAGGCCAAGGCAAACAGCACCGGCTTGGCGGCCGGGTGGATCAGCAGCTTGTTCATGCTTGGAATTTCAGGCGTGCGGTGTGCTCTCGGGCGGGGCGATCGCCACGCCGACAGCAGGCACCGCCGTGGCCGATCAGAAGTTCTTGGCCAGGTCCAGCCCCGAGTACAGCGAGGCCACCTGGGCTTCGTAGCCGTTGAACATCAGCGTGGGCCGCTTCTTGGCGAAGATGCCATCCTCGCCGATGCGGCGCTCGGTGGCCTGGCTCCAGCGCGGGTGGTCCACCTTGGGGTTGACGTTGCTGTAGAAGCCGTACTCCTGCGCGGCGGCCTTCACCCAGGCGGTGCGCGGCTGCTTCTCGACGAAGCGGATCTTGACGATCGACTTGGCCGACTTGAAGCCGTACTTCCAGGGCACCACCAGGCGCACCGGTGCGCCGTTCTGGTTGGGCAGCACCTCGCCATACATGCCGAAGGCCAGCAGCGTGAGCGGGTGCATGGCCTCGTCCAGGCGCAAGCCCTCGACATACGGCCACTCGAGCACGCGCGAGCCGACGAAGGGCATGGTCTTGGGGTCGGCCAGCGTGTGGAACTCGACGAACTTGGCATTGCCCGTGGGCTCCACCTGCTTGATCAGCTCGGCCAGCGAGTAGCCCACCCAGGGCAGCACCATCGACCAGCCCTCCACGCAGCGCAGGCGGTAGATGCGCTCCTCCATCGCGCTGAGCTTGAGCAGCGCATCGATGTCGAAGGTCTTGGGCTTCTTCACTTCGCCTTCCACCACCACCGTCCAGGGCCGGGTGACGAGGGTGTGCGCGTTCTTGGCCGGGTCGGACTTGTCGGTGCCGAACTCGTAGTAGTTGTTGTAGCTGGTGGCGTCGGCCTTGGGCGTGGCCTTCTCCATGGTGTTGGCGCCTGACACTGCACTCTTGCCGCCGGGCAGCGCGGCGCCCTTGGGCTGTGCGATGGCCTCGCGCGCGGCCCAGCTGGCCAGGCCTGTGCCCAGGGCACCGGCGGCCAGGCGCTGCATCCATTCGCGGCGGCCCGCATAGGCGGCGCGGGGGGTGATCTCGGACGGCACCGGATGATTGAATCCGGATTCAGGGCGCTGGGGCATGGTGGCTCCGTGGAAGGTGACGACGGTCAGTCGTGGCAGTTGCCCAAACCTTACGAACGGCGGGTGTGACTCATTCCACCACGCCGCGCAAAGGGCCTGCTTGCCTCTCAGACTTCGCCGTAGGAGTGCAGGCCCGAGAGGAACATGTTCACGCCCAGGAAGGCGAAGGTGGTGACCACCAGCCCCGACAGTGCCCACCACGCCGAGACGCTGCCGCGCAGGCCCTTCATCAGCCGCATGTGCAGCCAGGCGGCGTAGTTCAGCCACACGATCAGTGCCCAGGTCTCCTTCGGGTCCCAGCTCCAGTAGCCGCCCCAGGCCTCGGCGGCCCAGAAGGCACCGAGGATGGTGGCGATGGTGAAGAAGGCGAAGCCGACCGCGATGGACTTGTACATCAGGTCGTCCAGCAGCTCGGGCGCGGGCAGGCGCGCGGCGATGCGGCGGCGCGCGGCGAGGATGCCGCCGACGATGAGCACGCTGATGCCGGCATACACGATCCAGTAGCTGATGGACGAGCTGAGCTTGGCCGTGCGAAACACGATGGGCTCGAAGCACAGCACCACGCCCAGCAAGCCCAGCGGCGCCAGCTTCCACCAGCGGGTTTCGGTGGCGCTGCGCTGGATCAGGAAGGCGAAGGCCACCATCGCGGCCAGCGCAAAGGTGCCGTAGCCGATGAAGTTGGCCGGCACGTGCAGCTTCATCCACCAGCTCTGCAGCGCGGGCACCAGCGGCTGGATCTCCTGCGCGCCGCGCTCCACCGTGTACCAGAGCAAGAAGCCCACCGCCGCACTCACCACCAGCATCACGAAGCCGCCGAGTGCGCGCGTGCGGTAGTGCTGCTCGTAGAACAGGTAGAACAGCGCCGTGAGCCAGCAGAACAGCACGAAGACCTCGTAGAGGTTGCTCACCGGGATGTGACCGATGTCCGGGCCGATCTGGTGGCTCTCGTACCAGCGCACCAGCGTGCCGATGAGCGCCATGGCCACGCCGGCCCAGGTGAAGCGCGAGCCGAGCTTCTGCGCGAAGTTGTCGGCCTGCCCCACGAACAAGCCGATCCAGTACATCACCGTGCCGATGAAGAACAGCACGCCCATCCACAGGATGGCGCTCTGGCTGGACAGGAAGTACTTGAGCATGAACACCTGCTCGCCCTGCGCCAGATCGGCACCGAAGCCATCGCTCGCGCGGCTGTACAGGCCGATGGCCAGCAGCGTGGCCGCCCCCACGCCGATGGCCAGGCCGCGCAGCGCCCCCCAGGCCCAGCCCAGCGCGATGAGCGCCGGCACGCTGCCGAGCAGGATGCCCTTCTCGTAGCCATCCATCGAGGCGCCATAACGCTTGAAGGTATAGGCTGCGCCGCCGATCACCAGCAAGGCAAACAGCGCGTCGTAGGCGCTGCGCTGCTTCAGCCGGGCCAGCAGGCTGGGCTGGCCCACCGCGAGCGTGTGGGTGGTCATGGGGATTCCTTCAAGAGATCGAGCTTCAGGGATTCGAATTCGGCATCGGCGTCCAGCGTGCGCCGCGTGGTGGACAGCGCAGCCTGCACCTGCGTGCCGCCGTCGGCCGGCTGCAGCCAGATCCACAAGCGGCGCTCGCGGATGTAGAGCAGGCCGAACACGCCGATGATCAACAGCACGGCGCCAAGGTACACCAGCTTCTGGCCTGGCGCGCGCGTCACCTGGAAGACACTGGCCTGCACCTGGGTGAAATCGGTGAGCTGCAGCAGCATCGGCGCGGGGTAGAAGGCGGCGTCCGACAGGGCCAGCACCGTCTGCCGCAGGAAGCGCGCGCGGGCTTCGCTGGCCGGCTGGGGCTTGAGGCCCGCCTGCTCGCGGGCCAGCGTGTCGAGCTCGGCCACGCAGCCACTCAGCATGCTCAGCAGCAGCTCGGTGATGCGCGGCCGCTCGGGCTCGGGCACGGTGCTCTCGATGAACTGCGCCAGTGCGCTCAGGCCGCCGGGCGCCTCGCTGCCGGGCTGGGCTCGCGCGCCGGCGAACACGGCCAGCGCCCGCTGTGCGCTGATCTGCAGGGCCTCGGCCATCTGTGGCTTGTCAGCCGGCGTGGCCTGCGCCACATAGCGGCGCACGGCCTGCTCGCGCAGCGCGGGGTCGTGCAGCGCGGCCTGCACGCGCAGCCAGCCTTCGAGGCCGCCCTGGTCGTCCGCGGGCATGCGCAGATAGCGGAAGGATTCATTCGGGTTGTCGCGCACGCCGGCCAGGAACACGCGCTGGCCGTCCACCTCCACCGGCGCCAGGTAGTTGCTGAACTCGCGCTTCTGGCCACTCGGGTCCACCAGCTTGTAGTTGAACGACGGGCCCACGTTGCGCAGCGCCTTGGCCGCGCCGGCCGGCCTGGCGCTCGAGCCCAGGTGCTTGCTCAGCGTATCCACCAGGTCCACCTTGCGCACATCGGTGCGGCCGTCGGCGGCGGCCTCATCGCCTTGCCCCAGGTTCTCGACGTTGATCACGCGCAGTGCGCTGAATTCGATGGTTTGCTGTTTCGCGCCCGCGGCCAATGCCAAGCTGGCCGACTGGCCCACCGTGCCCTGCAGATCCACCGGCTTGCCGCCGGCCAGCGGCCAGGCGCGCAGCTTGAGCTGGCTGCCGCCGTCGTCGAAGCCGCTCTGGTAGATGGCCACGCCGCGGTGGTGCAGCGGCTCGTTCACCTTGATGGTGGCGCTGGTCTTTTGGCCCGTGTCGCGGTCGTGCAGCACCACCTCGCTGGAAAAGAGCTTGGGCATGCCGGTGTCGTAGTACTCGACGCTGAATTTCTTCAGCTCCACGTCGAAGGGCAGCGGTTGCAGCACGATGCCCTCGGCCATGCCGATCACGGCGGTGCCGGTGCGCGCGCCTTCAGGCACCAGCAGGTTGCCGCGAAAGCTGGGCGTGGTGGGCGAGAGCACATGTTCGGGCGGCACCTGCTTGATCTGCCCGTTGCCCCGGTAGGCCTGCTTGCCGCCGAGCGCCATCTGCGCGCGCACCATCAGGTCGCCATCGAGCAGGCCGCCCAGGCAGATCAGCACGATGGCCGAGTGCGCGGCCAGGTAGCCCAACCGGTTGGCCATGCCCTTGCGCGCGGCCACCATGGTGCCGCCCTCGCGCACCTGTGCGCGGGCCTGCCAGCCGCGCGCGGCGAGCAGCGTGGACACGCGTTGCAGCGCCTGCTCGGGCGCCAGCGGCCACTGGCCGCGCAGCTTGTGGTGAAAGGCGTCGAGCGAGGCCTCGCGCAGGCCTTCCTTGTAGCTGCGCAGCTCGTGCAGCACCTTGGGCGTGTTGCGCGCGATGCACAGGCTGGTGGACGTGACCAGAAAGGCCAGGATCAGCAGGAACCACCAGGCGCTGTAGACGCTGTAGAGCCCCACCGTGCCGAACACCTCGGCCCAGAACGGGCCGAACTGGTTGACGTAGTTGTTGTAGGGCTCGTGCTGCTTGACGACGGTGCCGATCACCGAGGCGATGCAGATCAGCGTGAGCAGCGCGATGGCAAAGCGCATCGACGACAACAGCTCGATCAGATCGCGCCCGGCGCGGCCCGGGGCCCGGCCCTGGGTGCCGGTGGGTGCGGATGACATGCGGCGGATTATCCGGGGGCCATGAAAAAGGCCGGTCAGGGACCGGCCTTTCGGGAGGGCGCAGCGCGCTCAGATCAGCGCAGGCCCGCCATGTAGTCGGCCACGGCCTTGATTTCCTTGTCGCTCATGCGCGCGGCGATGGTGAGCATCTGCGGCGCATTGGCGCGCGTGCCGGCGCGGAAGGCCACCAGCTGCGCCTCGGTGTAGTCGGCGTGCTGGCCGGCCAGGCGCGGGAACTGGGCCGGGATGCCGGCGCCCGTGGGGCTGTGGCAGCCCGCGCAGGCGGGCACCTGCTTGGCGGCGATGCCACCGCGGTAGATCTTCTCGCCCAGCAGCACGGTGTCCTTGTTCTTGCTGAAGCCCGGCTTGGCCTGCTTGCTGGCGTAGAACGCGGTGACGTTGAGGATGTCCTCGTCGGTGAGCGTGGCCGCCATGCCGGTCATCACCGGGTTGGCGCGCTTGCCCGACTTGAACTCGTGCAATTGCTTGGCCAGGTAGTCGGCATGTTGCCCGGCGATGATGGGGTTGGCGGGCACGCCGCGCGAGCCATCGGCGGTGTGGCAGGCGCCACACACCTGGGTGGATTTCTCCTGGCCCTTGGCCAGATCCGCCTTGGCCGGGGCCTTGGCTTCATTGGCAAACGTGGGTGCAGCGAGGGCGGCGAGCAGCGTCAGGGCAAGCAGCGACTTCATGTCGTGGGACCTTGGGAGTTTGGGCAAACCCGCAGATTTTACAATGCTCCATGACCAAGCCACCCAACACCCTGAGTCCGGACGAGCGCGAGGCGCTTTCGTGGACCCAGAGCGCGCGATTTCTCACCACCGCCAGCCAGCTGATCCAGCTGCCGGCGCCGGGCCTGCCAGAGATCGCTTTCGTGGGGCGCAGCAATGCCGGCAAGTCCACGGCGATCAACACGCTGGCGCAGCATCGGCGCCTGGCCTTCGCGTCCAAGACGCCCGGCCGCACCCAGCACATCAACCTCTTCCACGTGGGCCCGGCCGATGCGCCCGATGCGCTGTGGGCCGATCTTCCGGGCTACGGCTATGCGGCCGTGGCGCGCGGCGCCAAGCTGCGCTGGCAGGAGGTGATGGCCGATTACCTGGCGCACCGACATGCGCTCTCGGGCATCGTGATGATGGTGGACTCGCGCCACGGATTCACGCCGCTCGATCAGCAACTGCTCGAGTTCGTTGCCCCGCGCGTGGCCCGCGGCGAGGTGAAGCTGCTGGTGCTGCTGACCAAGGCCGACAAGCTCAACCGCACCGAATCGCAGCGCGCGATGGCCGATGCGCAAAAGGTGCTGGCTGACCTGGCCACCGACGACACCGACATCAGCATCGTGCTGTTCTCGGCCCTGTCGCGCCTTGGGCTGGCCGATGCTGCCGTGGTGCTGCGCGGCTGGGTGCCCAAGCCGGTGGCGGCGGCCTGAGCCAAGCCCGCAAGGACTAGGGCCGGCCGATGAACAGCGCCAGCCCGGCGCTGCCTTGCGGCGCGTAGGTAATGCCCAAAAAGAGCGGCCCCACGCCGGTGTCGGCGCCGATGAACAGGCTGGCGCCGGTGCGCAGCTTGGTCAGGCGGATGTCCGAGCTCTGCACCCAGGCATTGCCCGCCTCCAGCGTGCCACCTACGAAGAATCCGCGCGTCAGCGCCGGGGTCTGGCTCAGGCGGCGGTACCAGGTGAGCCGCGCGAACAGCACATCGTTGCCCGACAACTGTCCCGCCTGGTAGCCGGACAACTGGTGAAAGCCGCCCAGCGCATAGCGCTCGATGCCCGCCGGGTTGCCCTGGTCGGCGATCTGCAGCATGCCGTGCAGGTTGAGCGTGTGCGAGCCCCAGGTGCGCACGGCCGTGCCCTCGGCCTCCAGCCGGTTGAAGGCGCCGCGCAAGGTGCCGCTGCGGCGCCCGGCCCACACCTGCGCCTCGGCGCGGTAGCCGCTTTGCGGAAAGCTGGCGAAGTCGAGCTGGTCCACCACCATGCGGGCGCGCAGGGCGTCCTCGATCCAGCTCACGCGTTGGTTGAAGCCGGTGTAGTCGGTGCTGAACAGCTGCGGCACGGTGCGCAGAACCAGGCGCGACCAGCCCAGCCGCAGCTCGCCGAAATCGCCCCAGGGCTGCCCCAGGTCGGCGCCGGCGACGAACTGGTTGCGGCGAAAGATGGCGGCTTCGTCGCCGGTGATGGCGCTGTAGCGAGAGATGCGGTGGCGCTCGAGGCCGGCATAGGCCGCGACGAACCAGTCGTCGGCTCGCGATGAGGTCCAGTTGAGCGGGCGATACAGCTCGGTGAAGGCCTTGGGTACCTCGCCGATCTGGATGCGGTTGCGCCACTCGGTGCCGTTGCGGGTGAGCCAGTGGCGGTTGTGGCTGAGCTTCAGGTTGAAGGCGCTGCGGCCGCGGAAGTCGGTGCTCAGGTCCAGGCCGGCGCGCAGGTAATTGGGCCCCCAGGGCTTGTCCTCGAGGTCAAAGACGAGGCCATCGCCGCCGGCCTCGCGCACCAGCTGATAGTCGGCGCGGGTGTAGTCGCCACCGCTGGCCAGGCGGCGCGTGTCGCGCTCGGCGCCGGCGATGTCGAAGGGCTGGCCCGGCTTGGTCTCGAGCATGGGCAACAGGCGCTCGGGGTTGGTTGCTTCCGTGCCCTCGATGCGCACGAAGCTCAAGCCCGGCTTGCTGAAATCGGGCGGCGGGTGCCGCGAACGCCAGGCCGCGTAGGCCTCTCGGCTCACTGCCAGTGCCGCCAGTCTGTCGCTGCGGCCCCAGGTGCCCGCCATGCCCAGCGCAATGAAGCGCCGCACCTCGTTGAAATCACTGGAGGCCAGGGTGCCCAGCGAAGGCGCAATGAGCACATCGCGCGGCGTGAGCGAGGCCAGGCTGCGCTGCACGTTCTGCTCGGTGAGGATGTTGACCATCTGGGTGGTCAGGCCCACGGCGGAGTTGAAGGTCTCGCGCCCGGCCAGCGGGGTGCCGATGTTGACGACGATGACGATGTCCGCGCCCAGCGCGCGGGCCACGTCCACCGGGGTGTTGTTGACCAGGCCGCCGTCGCCCAGGATGCGGCCGTCCACCTCGGTGGGCGAGAACACCCCGGGCACGCTCATCGACGAGCGCAGCGCCAGCGCGAGGTCTCCGCTGTCCATCACCACGGCCTGGCCCGTCTCCATGTCGGTGGCCACGGCGCGGAAGGGAATCGGCAACTCGTCGAACCGGGCCAGGTTGCGCACTGGCAGCGTGTAGTGGCGCAACAGCGATTCGAGCCCGCGGCTGGACACGGCGCCTTGCGGCGTGCGCAGCTCGCCGTTGCGCACACCCAGCTCGAGCAGGGCGGAGATCTCGAAGTCTTCCTCCTTCCGGCGCTGCGAGAGCAGGGGCCGCTCGATGCGGTTGGCGAAGATCTGGTCCCAGCGCACGGCGAGCAGCTCGCGCTCGAGGTCGTCGGCGCGCATGCCGCTGGCGTACAGGCCGCCCACGATCGCGCCCATCGAGGTGCCGGCGATCATGTCGATGGGCACCTGCAGTTGCTCGAGCACCTTGAGCACGCCCACGTGCGCCAGGCCGCGTGCCCCGCCGCCGGACAGCACCAGGCCGATGCGCGGGCGTTGGCCGGCGGCCTTGGCTTCGGGGCCCGTGGTTGCCTGGCCGCTGGCCGTGCCGGCCGCGCAGCACAGCCACAGCGTGGCGACGGCGGCGCCGAGCCAGCGCATCACGCGCCGACGTGCAGGCGTTGCAGCACCCGGTTGGCGGCGTCGCGCACCAGCGAACGGGGGCGGTAGGGGCGGGCCAGGCGCTCGGCCACCAGGCGGTCGAGCGCGCGCTGGCGCAGCACCCAGGTCTGGTCGGTGGCGATGTCGCGCAGCAGCCAATGGTCGGCCTCGGGGTCGCACCACAGCAGCTGCAGGCGACGCCATTCACCGTGCAGGTGGGCGCGCAGGCGATCGCCGGGTTGCAAGGCCAGGGGCGCCGGTGCGGGGGGCGGCAGGTCGGGCAGCAGTTCGGCGGGCACGGTGTCGAGCGTGCCCACGTCGATGGGCTGGACCTTGGCGCCGATCTCGGCACGGATGCGCTCGATGTCCGGGCGGGCCGCAGCGATGCCGGTTTCGAGCAGGTGCTTCTCGAAGGCCACCAGGCGCCCGGTGCCCCACTCGAAACGTGCCGGGCTGCTGCTGCTCTCGGCCACCAGGTGGTCCACCAGTTGGCGGCAATAGGCCACACAGCGCTCGGTGTCGGCGGCCGGCGCGGCGGCGATCATGAAGCCGAGCTGATCGAGGAAACGCCACACCGGGTGATCGTAGGATTCCAGCATGGACGGGTCGCGCATGGCCGCCCGCATCGCCGCCGGCTGCAGGCGCAGCACCAAGGGCATGGCGGCAGCGGGCAGGCGTTGGTTGGCCTGGATGGCGTCGAACAGGCGCGTCATCAGCTCGACGAGTTGCGGATCGACGGCGGGCGCTGCGGCGGCGGTCTTGCCCGCCAGCGCGGCCAGTGCAGGGCCCTCGTCCAGCGGCATGGGCATGCTGTGGCGCAGCTCGGTCAGCTGCTTGGGCTCGAGCGTGGTGTAGCTCGGCGTCTCGAAGCCGACGCGCGAGGTGGCGGCCATCACGATGGTGCGGTAGACCGCAGGCTCGACGCCTTGCGACTCCAGGCGCGTGCAGGCGGCGGCATAGGCCTGGCGCAACGTGCGCGAGAGCGGCAGCGCCGCGTCCCGCATGAAGGCAGCCTGCAGCGCCTGAGACATGGGCAGCTGGCTCACCCCCACCCAAAGCGACCGCACATAGGCTTCAGGGCGGAAGGGGTTGGTGTCGCGCGAGACATTCAGGTCGTCGGCCAGCGCCGAGGTGAAGGTTTGCAACTCGCGCAGCTCGAATTCAGCGGACGATTTCACACGCTCCACGGCGCGCGACACCTCCACGTCCACGCTCACTTCGTCTTCGCCGATGAGGGCCAACTCGAGTTTGGCGGGTGCTGCCGTGGCAGGCTTGGCAGGCACCTGCCCGCCCAATTCGGCTTGGGCACGGGCCCGCAACTCGCGCACGGCCTCGTTCACCAGGTCGTTGCGGTGATTGGCGAGCACGCGCGCCGGATCGACGCTCATGCGCGAGGCGGCCGGCGTGGTGCGGCGCCATTCATCCAGCACCGCGTCCACCACCTGGTCGAAGGTGAGAGGTGCGCGTAGCAACTCCTCGTCAACGAATTCGGGCAGTGTGGGTCGGTGGCTCATGGTGACGGTTGTGTGGGCAGATTATGGTGCCACGTCCCGTCCGCCGATGAGCCAAAGAAAAGGCCGCCCGGAGGCGGCCTATTTGGCTGCTGACCGACCGCAGGGGCCGGATCTTCAGCGCAGGGGCATCACATGTCCATGCCCATGCCACCCATGCCGCCCATGCCACCAGGCATGCCGCCGCCGGCGGATTCTTCCTTGGGCGATTCGGCCACCATGCACTCGGTGGTGAGCATCAGGCCGGCCACGGAGGCGGCGTTCTGCAGGGCAGTGCGCGTCACCTTGGTCGGGTCCAGGATGCCCATCTCGATCATGTCGCCGTAGGTGTCGTTGGCCGCATTGAAGCCGTAGGTGCCCTTGCCTTCCAGCACCTTGTTGATCACCACGCTGGGCTCGCCACCGGCGTTGGCCACGATCTCGCGCAGCGGCTGCTCGATGGCGCGCAGCACGATCTTGATGCCGGCGTCCTGGTCGGTGTTGTCACCCTTGATGACGCCTGCCGTCTGGCGGGCACGCAGCAGGGCCACGCCGCCACCAGCCACGATGCCTTCTTCAACGGCGGCACGCGTGGCGTGCAGCGCGTCTTCGACACGGGCCTTCTTTTCCTTCATTTCCACTTCGGTGGCGGCGCCCACCTTGATCACTGCAACACCGCCGGCCAGCTTGGCCACGCGCTCTTGCAGCTTCTCACGGTCGTAGTCGCTGGTGGCTTCCTCGATCTGCACGCGGATCTGCTTGACGCGCGCTTCGATGTCGGCGGCGGCACCGTTGCCGTCGATGATGGTGGTGTTTTCCTTGCCCACTTCCACGCGCTTGGCCTGGCCCAGGTCGGCCAGCGTCACCTTCTCGAGCGTCAGGCCCACTTCTTCAGCGATGACCTTGCCGCCGGTGAGGATGGCGATGTCTTCCAGCATGGCCTTGCGGCGGTCGCCGAAGCCCGGGGCCTTGACAGCCACGACCTTCAGGATGCCACGGATGGTGTTGACCACCAGCGTGGCCAGCGCTTCGCCTTCGACTTCTTCAGCGATGATCAGCAGCGGACGGCCAGCCTTGGCCACCTGCTCCAGCGTGGGCAGCAGATCGCGGATGTTGCTGATCTTCTTGTCGAAGAGCAGCACAAACGGGTTGTCCAACAGCGCCGCTTGCTTCTCGGGGTTGTTGATGAAGTAGGGCGACAGGTAGCCGCGGTCGAACTGCATGCCTTCGACGACGTCCAGCTCGCTGTTCAGGCTCTTGCCGTCTTCGACGGTGATGACGCCCTCTTTGCCCACCTTGTCCATCGCCTGGGCGATGATGGTGCCGACTTCTTCGTCGCTGTTGGCCGAGATGGTGCCCACTTGAGCGATTTCCTTGCTCGTGGTGGTGGCCTTCGACTGCTTCTTCAGCTCGGCGACCAGGGCGATCACCGCCTTGTCGATGCCGCGCTTCAGGTCCATCGGGTTCATGCCGGCGGCAACGAACTTCATGCCTTCGCGCACGATGCCCTGGGCCAGCACGGTGGCGGTGGTGGTGCCGTCACCGGCCAGGTCGCTGGTCTTGGAAGCCACTTCCTTGACCATCTGCGCGCCCATGTTCTGGAGCTTGTCCTTCAGCTCGATTTCCTTGGCCACCGAGACACCGTCCTTGGTGACGGTGGGGGCGCCGAACGAGCGCTCGAGCACCACGTTGCGGCCCTTGGGGCCGAGGGTGACCTTGACCGCGTTGGCCAGGATGTTCACGCCTTCAACCATGCGGTGACGGGCGTCCGAGCCAAAGATGACGTCTTTTGCTGCCATGTGTGTTTCTCCGAAATCAGTTCAGTGGGATTTGCTTGTGGTCGGAGAAGGATTACTTCTCAACGACAGCAAACAGATCTTCTTCGCGCATCACCAGCAACTCGTCGCCGTCGACCTTGACGGTCTGGCCCGAGTACTTGCCGAACAGCACGCGGTCGCCGACCTTGATGTTCAGGACCACGAAGTCGCCCTTGTCATTGCGCTTGCCGGGGCCAACGGCCAGCACTTCGCCCTGGTCGGGCTTCTCGGCGGCGTTGTCGGGGATGACGATGCCAGAGGCGGTCTTGGTTTCCTGCTCGAGGCGCTTGACGATCACACGATCGTGCAACGGACGAAGTTTCATCACATCTCCTTTGATGTCGAATATCGACTAAAGACAAGCTGACGCTCGAAAGCGAGCGCCCATTGACTTGTGGATTGATCGCGGGGCCGTGGCCCGCTGCGGTCTGTTAGCACTCTTCATTGGTGAGTGCTAGCAAAACGATTATAGGGGCCGATGGCCCAGGTTCAAGGGGGCGCGGGTTTTCCCTTGCCGAGAACTTGCAGGCGCGCCTTGGCGCCCAGCGCCATGCCGCACTTGGGGCAGTTGCCAGGATGGGCCTGGCGGATTTCCGGGTGCATCGGGCAGGTGTAGACCGTGCCCACAACGGCCGCGGTGGCTGGCGCAGCGGCAGGTGCCTGGACCAGCTTCGCGCGCGGCTCGTGTCCCGCGCTGGTCGCGATCACTGGGTGGCCGCAGCCGGCGTCATGCGGTCCGACATCATGTCCATCATCATCTGCATCATGGCCATGTGCTCGGTCATCATCTGATGGCGCTTGGCCATCTCAGTGGGCATGCCCTGGCCGCCGCCCATGCCGCCCATGCCCGCCATGCCGTGCATGTCCTTCATCATGGCCATGCCGCCCTGCATGGCCTTCATGTGCTCGGCCATCATGGCTTGTCGCTCAGCCGGCGTCTTGGCGGCCATCATTTTCTGGTGCATGTCCTTCATGGTCTTCATGCGCGGGTCCATCGCCGCCATGGGCATGGCCGCGCTTGCGCTGCCCATGCCAGGCGAGGCGGGTGTGGCGGTCGTGCTGCCAGGGTTGGCGCAGGCCGAGGCCAGCGCGGCAAAGGACAGTGCGACGAGGGTGCGAAGGGTGTTCATGCTGAGCTCCTGGTGCCGGGTTGGATGCGAAATCACTTGCGTCTTTGCATCACGATCCAGGTTGTGCCGATGCGGCCCCGGCCATCCAAACGGGCAGCGTTCTCGAAACCCTGACCAGCAAGCGCGTCATGACGACTCCTGTTCATTTCTGGTGGACCACCGTGATCGTGGCGTGCACCGCTGCCGAGTCCGTCCAATGGCCCAGGGCGCAGCGGCGGTGCGAGTGAACGTACGCCAAGCTCAGGCGACGGTCTGTTCGAGAACGAACATGGGGTCAAAGCTCAGCGAGCTTTCACCTCGGCCATTGGGTGGGCGTAGACCCGCACCACCGCCTCGCGCAGCCAGCGGTGTCCCGGGTCGTGCTGCTGGCGCCAATACCAATGCGACCAGACTTCCATCGCGGGCAGATCCAGCGCCAGCGGCACCAAGGTGAGCGCGTGGTGACGCGCAAAGCGCTGTGCGGCACGGTCGGGCACGATGGCGGCCAGGTCGGTGCGTGCCAGCACCTCGGGCACGGCGCTGAACTGCGGCAGCGTCAGCCGCACCTGGGCCGCGAGCCCGGCCTGCGCCAGCGCGCGCCGGGGCTGCGGGTGGCTGGCCACGTCGATGAACTCCAACTCGTGCAACTCCACCGGCCGCGCCGGGCGCGTGGTCTTGGGGTGTCCGGCGCGCAGCGCGAGCACATAGTGGTCGGTGGCCAGGTGCTCGTGCTCCGTGCCGCGCAGGTGCGGCAGGTGGCCGAGGGCCAGATCGATGCGGCCTTGCTCGAGTGCGGGCAGCACTTCGTCGGGCGTCAACTGCACAGCATCGATGCGCAGGTGTGGCGCCTGCCCGTGCAGGTGCGCCATCAGGCCGGGCAGGAACTCGCCCTGGCCCAGGTCACTGACATGCAGCGTGAAGCGGCGCTCGGACACCAGCGGGTCGAAGCGGTCGGCCTCGTTCAGCGAGGCCTCCACCGTGGCCAGCGCCAGATCCACCGAGCGCGCAAAGTGCTGCGCGCGGCTGGTGGGCGCCACGCCGCCGGGCGCGCGCACGAACAAGGGATCCTTCAGCTGCAGGCGCAGCCGCGTGAGGCCATGGCTCACCGCCGGCTGCGACATGCCCAGCCGCTCGGCCGCGCGGCGCACATTGCCGCAGAGAAAGACGGCCTGAAAGACGCGCAGCAGGTTCAGGTCGAAGTTACCTTGATTCATGCGGTGCATTGAATCAGAAACTTCAATGGCATGGACGGCCATGTGGTGACGGCATAGATTGCGCGCTCGCCCGGCGCCGGACACGGCGCCGCTGATTGCACCGCCATCGAGAGACCCGCCCATGAAAATCGCTGTGCTTGGAGGCGGCCACGGCTGCTACGCCGCCGCCGCTGACCTCGCCGAAGCCGGCCACGAGGTGCGCCTGTGGCGCCGCGATGCAGCCGCATTGCAGGCGGTGATCGACGCCGGCAGCATCTGCCTGAAGGACAGCGCCGGCCCGCGCGACGTGCCCATCGCCCTGGCCACCGCCGACCTGGCCGCCGCGCTGCGCGGCGCGGCACTGGTGCTGATCCCCTCACCCGCCATCGCGCAGGCCGACATCGCGCGCGCCATGGCGCCGCACCTGGTGGATGGGCAGGTGGTGTTCCTGCCGCCCGGCACCTTCGGCAGCCTGGTGATGTCGCGCATCGCGCGCGCGGCGGGCAGCCGGGCCGACGTGGCCTGGGCCGAGACGGGCACCTTGCCCTACCTGGCGCGCAAGCATGGCCCGCGCGAGGTGAACGTCACCATCCGCGCCATCCACCTGCCCACCGGGGTGTACCCGGCGCGCCAGGCCGAGCGCGCCATTGCAGTCATCCGCGAGGCCTACCCGGCGGTGCATTCCTGTGGCGATGCGCTCTCGGGCGCGCTGATGAACGCCGGGCCCATCATCCACCCGCCGCTGATGGTGATGAACGCGGCGCCACTGCAGCATTTCGAACGTTGGGACATCCACACCGAGGGCACGCAGCCCGCAGTGCGCGCAGTGACCGACGCGCTCGACCTCGAGCGCATCGCCGTGCGCGAGGCCCTGGGCTACGCCGCGCCGCACTACCCGCTGGCCGATCACTACAACAACGACCGCTGGATGTACGGCGACGCGCACAAGCGGCTGCAAAAGAGTGGCGACTGGCGCGAGCACATCGATCTGCACACGCACCGCTACATCACCGAGGACACCGAGCTTGGCCTGGCCTTCCTGGCCTCGGTGGCGCGCTGGGCCAGGGTGGACGCGCCCATCACGCAGGGCCTGCTGGCCATCGTCGGCGGCTTTCTGGGCCGCGACCTGCGGCGTGGCGAGCGCACGTTGGATGCACTGGGCCTGGCCGATCTGAGTTCTGCTCAATTGCAGCGTTTGCTGCACGAGGGCGAGTAGGCCATGGCGCGCTTTGCTGCCGTGGGCGCCGGCCGCATGGGCCGGGGCATCGCCATCGCCTTTGCCTACGCCGGGCACCGCGTGGCCCTGATCGACCTGAAGCCCAGGCCCGCGGCCGATTGGGCGCGACTGCAGGCCGAGGCCACGGCCGAGATCGCACAGAGCCTGGCCGGCCTGGCGCAGCTGGGCGTGCTGGATGCTGCGCAGGCCGAGGCCATTGCTGCGCGCATCGAGTGCGTGGACGCGGCGGGTGCCCCCGCCGCGCTGGCCGATGCCGAGCTGGTGTTCGAGGGCGTGCCCGAGACGCTGCCGGCCAAGCAGGATGCGCTGGCGCAGCTTTCCAGGCTGTGCCGCGCCGAGGCCATCATCACGTCCACCACGAGCAGCATCGCGGTGTCGCAGCTGGCGCCGCTGGTGGCGCACCCCGAGCGCTTTCTCAACATCCACTGGCTCAACCCGGCCTACATCATCCCGGTGGTGGAGCTGAGCACGCACCGTGGCACCGCGCCCGCCGTGCTGGCGCGCGCCAAGGCGCTGCTCGAGGGCATCGGCAAGCTGCCCGTGGTGTGCAGTGATGCGCCGGGCTACATCGTGCCGCGCCTGCAGGCGCTGATCATGAACGAGGCCGCCCGCATGATCGAGGAGGGCGCGGCCACCGCCGAGGAGATCGACAAGGCCACGCGCTACGGCCTGGGCCTGCGCTTTGCAGCGCTTGGTGTGGTGGAGTTCATCGACTTCGGCGGCGCGGACATCCTGCACCACGCCAGCCGCGAGATGTCGCAGTCCATCGACGCCGCGCGCTACCGCGCACCGGCCATCCTCGACCAGATGATGGCGCAAGGCCAGCTGGGCCTGAAGACCGGCAGCGGCTTCTACGACTACGCCGGCCGAGACATCGCAGACTATCGGCGCGACGTGTTGCAGCGCACGCTGGGCATGCTGCGGCATGCCGGGCTGTGGCGCGCGCCCGCCGAGGCGACTTCGCCCGATACTGCCGCGCCATGACCGAGATCCGCCGCGCCTTTGTCGATCTGTCCATCGGCCAGCTGCATTTCGCCAGCTGCGGCCCGATCAATGCACCGCCGGTGCTGCTGCTGCACCAGTCGCCGCGCAGCTGGCTCGAGTACCGCGCGGTGATGCCGCTGCTCGGCCAGCACCTGCGTGTGATCGCCATGGACACGCCGGGCTTTGGTGATTCGGCACCGTTGCGCGGGCCGGCGTCGATCGAGGCCTGGGCCGCGGTGGCGGTGGAGCTGCTCGATGCATTGGGCTTGCCGCGCGTGCACGTGGTGGGCCACCACACCGGCGGCGTCATCGCCGTGCACCTGGCCGCGGCGCACGTCGAGCGCGTGGCCTCGTTGGTGCTGTCGTCCACGCCCTTCACCAACGCGCACTTCCGCCAAGTGCGCCGCGAACGGCCGCCCATCGATGCCGTGGCGCCCAGTGAGGACGGCAGCCACCTCACCGCGCTGTGGCAACGGCGCCAGGGCTTCTACCCGGCGGGCCGGCCTGAGCTGCTGGAGGCCTTCGTGCGCGACGCGCTCAAGGCCTCGGGCGATGTGGAGGGCGGGCACCGCGCGGTGGCCTCGTACCGCATGGAGGACCACATCGGCCGCATCACGCAGCCCACGCTGCTGATCCGTGCGCCGGATGATCCGTTCGCCTCGCCGCATGCGGCCGAGTTGCAGGCGCAGATCGCCCACGCACAGATCGTGGACATCCCCGGCGGCATGGTGCCTCTGCCCGATCAGTTGCCGCAGGCGTTCGCGCAGGTGGTGCTGAAGTTCGTGCAGCAACACGCCTAGCGCATCAGTCCTCTTCGGCCTCGTCCGCCACCGCATCGCCCGCGGCCGGCCGGTGCAGCTCGATGATGGCCTGCAGCGTGGACTTCAGCAGCTGCGAGCGCTCCACCCCAAAAGGCTCGAGCACACGCTGCTCGTGTTGCCGCGCCAACAAAATAAGTTTGGACACCACTTTCGTGCCTGCGGGCGTGATGCGCACCAGCGTGATGCGCCGGTCGCCGTCGTTCAACAGGCGATCGACGTGCCCCTTGGTCTGCATGCGATCGAGCACGCGCGTCACCGTGGGCTGCTTCATGGTGGTGATCTGCGCGACGCGGCCGATGCTCATCGGCTCGTTGCCCGCCAGCGTCGCCAGCACGCGCCACTCGGACACCGTCACGCCCTGCGAGGTGGCCACGCGGTGAAACTCGCCCGAGATCAGGTGGCTGGCCTGCGCCAGCAGGGCCGGCAGGTAGTCGTCGACGAAGTGCACCGGGCTGGGGCGAGCCTTGGGTTTCAGTGCGGCCTTCGCGCTGGCAACTCTCGCCAACCCTGTTGACGCATGACTTTTCATATGTTCAACTTTAAACGAATGGGGCGGTCATGGGTAGTGCGATGACCGCCGATGCGGGTTAACGAGCTGTAGTCCTATCGAGGTATCGCGTGGCCGAGCGTTCGTTCGTCGAGGAAGTCAAGAAGCTGCGGCTCGGCGCCGGCGAGGTCTTCCGTGGCGAAGGCATCCTGGCCGTCACCAAGGCGCTGCTGGAGAGCGGCGTGGCCTACGTGGCCGGCTACCAGGGTGCGCCCATCTCGCACCTGATGGACGTGCTGGCCGACGCGCAGGACATCCTGGCCGAGCACGGCGTGCGCTTCGAGAACAGCGCCAGCGAGGCCACGGCGGCCGCCACGCTGGCTGCGTCGGTGAACTATCCGCTGCGCGGCGCCGTCACCTTCAAGTCCACCGTGGGCACCAATGTCGCGTCCGACGCGCTGGCCAACCTGGCCTCGGGCGGGGTCACCGGCGGCGCGCTCATCGTGGTGGGCGAGGACTACGGCGAAGGCTCGTCCATCATGCAGGAGCGCGGCCACGCCTTCGCGATGAAGTCGCAGATCTGGCTGCTCGATCCGCGGCCCAACCTGCCGTCCATCGTGCAGGCGGTGAAGCAGGGCTTCGAGCTGTCCGAGGCCAGCCACACGCCGGTGATGCTGCAGTTGCGCATCCGCGCCTGCCACGTGCACGGCGAGTTCATCGCGTCCAACAACCTCACGCCGGCCTTCACCGTGGCCGATGCGCAAGACCACCCGCAGCGCGACGTGAGCCGCATCGTGCTGCCGCCCGCGAGCTTCGTGCACGAGCAGGAGAAGGTCAGCCAGCGCTGGCCGGCGGCGGTGCGCTTCATCGAAGAGCGTGGCCTCAACGAGTTCTTTGGCGATGCCGCTGACGACATCGGCATCATCGTGCAGGGCGGCAGCTACAACTCGCTGCTGCGCGTGCTGCAGCGCCTGGGCGTGGCCGATGTGTACGGCCGCACGCAGGTGCCGCTGTACGTGATGAATGTGGCCTACCCGGTGATCGACAGCGAGGTGCTGCGCTTCTGCGCCGGCAAGCGCGCGGTGCTCGTGGTGGAGGAGGGCCAGCCCAACTTCATCGAGCAGAACATCGCCAGCATCCTGCGGCAAGCGGGCCACGCCACCGCACTGCACGGCAAGGACATGCTGCCGATGGCCGGCGAGTACACGGCGGCCGAGTTGCTGAAGGGCGCGCAGAAGTTTCTGGCGCACTGCGGGCGGGTGGCTGCGGCGCCTGAGCCCGCACCCAGCACCAGCGCGCACAGCGTGATCCCCATCCAGCCCCTGGCTGCCGACGTGCACGCCCGCCCGCCGGGCTTTTGCACCGGCTGCCCCGAGCGCCCCATCTTCACCGCGATGAAGCTGGTGGAGCGCGAGCTGGGCGAGCACCATGTCAGCGCCGACATCGGCTGCCACCTGTTTTCCATCCTGCCGCCCTTCAACCTGGGCAACACCACGATGGGCTACGGCCTGGGCGCGGCGGGCGCGTCGGCGCTCAACGCACCGCAAGGCAAGCGCGCCATCAGCGTGATGGGCGATGGCGGCTTCTGGCACAACGGATTGACCAGCGGCATTGCGAATGCGGTGTTCAACCGCAGCGACAACCTCACCATCGTCGTCGACAACAGCTACACCTCGGCCACCGGCGGGCAGGACATCCTCTCGTCCAAGGCCCTCAACGCCACGCGCAGCACCGGCCATGCCATCGAGGCCGCAGTGCGTGGCGTGGGCGTGCGCTGGGTGCGCACGCTGCGCCGCACCTACGACCTGGCCGCCATGCGCGACAGCCTCAAGGCCGCGCTCACCACGAGCGAGCGCGGCCCCAAGGTGCTGATCGCCCAGAGCGAGTGCATGCTCAACAAGCAGCGCCGCGAGAAGCCGCTGCAACGCAAGGCCGTGGCCGCTGGCGAGCGCGTGGTGCGCGAGCGCTTCGGCGTGGATTCAGACACCTGCACGGGCGACCACTCCTGCATCCGCCTCTCGGGCTGCCCCTCGCTGTCGATCAAGACCAACCCCGATCCGCTGCGCACCGATCCGGTGGCCACGGTGCTCGACTCTTGCGTGGGCTGCGGCCTGTGCGGCGAGGTGTCGCACGCGGCGGTGCTGTGCCCGTCCTTCTACCGCGCGCGCATCGTCAGCAACCCCACGGGCTGGGATCGGCTGCGCCAGACAGTGCGCCAGGCGGTGATCGGGCCGCTGCAGCGGCGCCGCGCGCGGGCGCTGGCCCAACTGGCATTTTGAGGATACAGGCGCGATGACTGGTCTTCAGCCCATCAAGATTGCCATCCTCGCCATGGGCGGGGAGGGCGGCGGGGTCTTGGCCGACTGGATCGTCGATCTCGGCGAGCACAACGGCCACATCGCGCAGACCACCTCGGTGCCCGGCGTGGCACAGCGCACGGGGGCCACGATCTACTACGTGGAGCTGTTTCCGCGTGCGCAGGCCGAGCAGGATGTCGGCTCGCCGGTGCTGGCGCTGATGCCGCTGCCGGGCGATGTGGACCTGGTGCTGGCGTCCGAGCTGATGGAGGCCGGCCGCGCGGTGCAGCGCGGGCTGGTGACGCCCGACCGCACCACGCTCGTGGCCTCGAGCCACCGCGTCTACTCGATCGCCGAGAAGGCCGCGATGGGCGATGGCCGCGCCGACAGCGCCCGCTTGCTGGCCCATGCGCGCGGCGCCGCCAAGCGCCTGGTGTGCTTCGACATGGCCCAGGCGGCTGATGAAGCGGGCAGCGTGATCAGCGCGGTGCTCTTTGGCGCGCTGGCCGGCACGGGTGCCTTGCCCTTCTCGCGCGCGCAGTTCGAGGCCACGATCGAGCGCGGCGGCGTGGGCGTCAAGCCCAGTCTGCGCGCCTTCGCGGCGGCCTATGAGCGCGGTGTGGCGGGTGTCGAGAGCAAGCCGGCGGATGTCGTCGCGGCGCCGGCGGCCCCAGCGCCGCGCGATGCCCGCGTGCGCGCGCTGCTGGATCGCATCCAACAAGATTTTCCGGCTGCCGCTCAACCCGTGCTGATCGAAGGCGTGCGCCGCCTCATCGACTATCAAGACCCGGCCTACGCAGCGCAATACCTCGACCGCCTGAAGGCCCTCGGCCAGGGCGCGCAAGCCGATGCGTTGCTGCCCGAGGCTGCCCGCCACCTGGCCCTGTGGATGAGCTACGAAGACACCGTGCGCGTGGCCGAGCTGAAGACGCGAGACACCCGCTTCGCCCGCGTGCGCGCCGAGCTGCGCCTGGACGCGCAAGCGCCGCTGAACCTGCACGAGTTCATGCACCCGCGCCTTGAAGAGATCTGCGACACCCTGCCCGCCGGTATGGGCCGCTGGCTGGCCGGCTCGGGCTGGCCGCGGCGCCTGGTCGAGCGCTTCACGCAGCAGGGCCGCACCGTGGCCACCACTTCGCTGCGCGGCTTTCTGCTGCTGTACATGGTGTCTGGTTTCAAACGTTGGCGCCGCGGCAGCCTGCGTTTTGCGGTGGAGACCCAGCGCATCGAGCAATGGCTGGCCCAGCTGCAGGCCACGGCCGCGCTGAACCCGCAGCTGGCCGTGGAGGTGGCGCGCTGCCAGAACCTGGTGAAAGGTTATGGCGATACCCACGAGCGCGGCCTGCGCAATTTCGAGACGCTGATGGCGGCCGTGCGGCGTGCTGGTGCCCAGCTGGCGCCGGCCACCTTGCGCGAACTGCGCGAGGCCGCGCTGGCCGACGAACACGGCCGGCAATTGCAGGCCGCACTGCAACGCCACGCGCTGGCCTGAAACGAGTGCACACCATGCCCGCACCCACCATCCTGCAATTGCGTGTTGAAGAAGCGCGCGAGCTCAATCCGCTGATCCGGCTCGTCCGCCTGGGCGCGCCCGATGGCGCCACGCTGCCCGGCTTCACGCCCGGCGCGCATGTGCGTGTGCAGGTGGCGCTGCCGGGTGGGCAGACCGATTGGCGGCATTACTCGCTCATCAATCCGTCCACTGCAGCTACTTCTTGCACTGCACCCTCGCACTACCTCATCGCCATCCGCCGCGAGGATGCGGGCCGCGGCGGCTCGCTCTTCATGCACCGTCAGGTTCAGCCGGGGCAGATGTTGCAAATCGAAGCGCCCAAGAACGAGTTCGAGCTGGGCCAGCCCGCCGGCTGTGCGGTGCTGGTGGCCGGCGGCATCGGCGTCACGCCGCTGATCAGCATGGCCGCGCAGCGCGTGGCGCAGGGTTTGCCAGTGCGCATGCACTACGCCGGCCGCAGCCGCGCGCAGATGGCCTTTGTGCCCGAGCTGCAGGCGCTGCTGGGCGACGCGCTGCGCCTGCACGTGGACGAAGAGGCTGGCGCCCCGCTCGACGTGGCGGCTTTGCTCGACACCTGCGCGGCGCCCGATCAACTCTTCGTCTGCGGCCCCAAGCCCCTGCTGGATGCCGTGCTCGCACAGACCCAGGCGCGCGGCTGGGCCCGCGAGCGCGTGCATTTCGAGGTGTTCACGCCGGCCACCGTGGCCGCAGGCGACCACGCCTTCGAGGTGGTGCTGATGCAGGACGGCCGCACCCTGCCGGTGAAGGCCGATCAATCGATCCTTGACGCGCTGATCGAGGCGGGTTGTGATCCGCTCTTCGACTGCAAGCGCGGCGAGTGTGGTGTGTGCGCCGTGCCGGTGATCGAAGGCGAGGTGGACCACCGCGACTACGTGCTCAGCGAGAGCGAGCGCGCGGCCGGCCAGGTGATCCAGATCTGCATCTCGCGCTGCAAGGGCCGGCGCCTGGTGCTCGACATTTGATGAACAAGCCCGCCTGCATCGACGAGGATCTGTCATGAGCCAATACACCGGCCAGCCTGATGCCATCAACGCCCTGGTGCGCGACACCGAGGTGCACAAGGACGTCTACATCGACCAGCAGGTGTTCGAGCTGGAGATGGAGCACCTGTTCGCCAACACCTGGGTCTACGTGGGCCACGCCAGCCAGGTGCCCAACAAGGGTGACTACTACACCACCACCGTCGGCACCCAGCCGGTGGTGATGGTGCGCCACACCGACAACACGGTGAAGGTGCTCTACAACCGCTGCCCGCACAAGGGTGTGAAGGTGGCGGGCGAGGTGTGTGGCAACACCGGCAAGTTCTTCCGCTGCCCGTATCACGCCTGGACCTTCAAGACCGACGGCAGCCTGCTCTCGATCCCGCTGAAGAAGGGCTACGAGAACGTCGGCTTCGAGCAGTGCGAGGCCAGCAAGGGCATGGCCGCCGTGCCCGCGGTGCAGGTCTACCGCGACTTCGTCTTCTGCCGCCTCAACCCCGAGGGCGTGAGCTTCGAGGCCTACTTCGGCAATTCGCTGTCAACCATCGACAACATGGTCGATCGCTCGCCCGAGGGCAAGCTCGAGATCGCCGGCGGTGTGCTGCGCTACATGCACCACTGCAACTGGAAGATGCTGGTCGACAACCAGACCGACACCTGCCACCCGATGGTGGCGCACGAGTCGTCCGCCGGCACGGCCGTGCGGGTGTGGAACGAAGCCCCGCCCGGCACGCCCAAGCCCATGGCGGTGGAGCTGTTTGCGCCCTTCATGAGCCCCTACGAGTTCTTCGAGAACATGGGCATCCGCGTGTGGGACAACGGCCATGGCCACACCGGCGTGGCCGATTCCATCCACGCCGCCTACTCGCCCGTGCCCGGCTACTGGGAGCAGATGGTGGCCGCCTACGGCGAAGAGCGTGCCAAGCAGATCCTGGGCGAGGTGCGGCACAACACGGTGTATTGGCCCAACATCATGATCAAGGGCCCGATCCAGACCCTGCGCCTCTTCAAGCCCATCGCGGCCGACCGCACCCTGGTCGAGTCGTGGACATTCCGCCTGGTCGGTGCGCCCGACATGCTGCTGGAGCGCACGCTGATGTACAACCGGCTGGTGAATGCGCCCACTTCGGTGGTTGGGCACGACGACCTCGAGATGTACGAGCGCGCGCAAGAGGGCTTGCACGCCCGCGGCCGCGATTGGGTGAACGTGGCACGCCTGTTTGATCCGGCCGAGCACGGCCAGACCGATGTGGCCACCAATGGCACCAATGAGTGGCAGATGCGCAACCAGTTCCGCGCCTGGGCCAAGTACATGACGGCCTCGATGAAGGAGGTGCAGGCATGAGTGCCTTCAATGACCAGCAGTTGGTGGCCTTCGTCTACGCCGAAGCGCGCATGCTCGACGAGCAGCGCTTCGAGGACTGGCTCGCACTGTTCACCGACGACGGCCACTACTGGATGCCGCTGGTGCCCGGCCAGCAGGACCCGCGCCTGCACACCTCCCTGCTCTACGAGGACAAGCTGCTGCTGCGCGTGCGCGTGGAGCGCCTGGCCGGTGCGCGCACCTTCTCGCAGCAGCCGCGCAGCCGTTGTCACCACCTGCTGCAGCAGCCGATGGTGGAGCAGGCCGATGCCGCTGCCGGGCGCTACACGCTGCGCACCGCCTTCCACTATGTCGAAACGCGCCTCGACACGCAGACCCTCTTCGCCGGCTGGGCCACGCACGAGCTGGTGGTGGTGGACGGCGCGCTGCGCATCCACCAGAAGCGTGTGGATCTGGTGAACTGCGATGCGGCCTTCGGCAACATCAACCTGTTCATGTGAGCTGCACCTTGCTGATGAATCCCGCCCGATGAGCACTGTCGTTCTTACCGTCGCCCAGGCCTTTGCACTCGCCACGCAGCAGCACGGGGCCCGCCCCTTCGTCTGCGTGCTGCCCGAGACAGCGGCGATCTACGGCGTGCCCGCTGGCGAGATCAGCTACGCGGATGCGAAGGCGCAGATCCTGCGTCGGCGCAGCGCCTACGCAGCCGCCGGCTATGGGCACGGCCACCGTGTGGGCCTGCAGCTGGAGAACCGCCCGGCCTTCTTCCTGCACTGGTTCGCGCTCAATGGCCTGGGTGTGTCGGTGGTGCCCATCAACCCCGATCTGCGCTCGGCCGAGCTCGAGTACCTGATCGGCCACTCCGAGATCGCGCTGGCCATTGCGCCGCACGCGCGCCAACCGATGCTGGCCGCCGCGGCCTTGGTGGCCGGGCGCCAGCTGCAGCTGATGGATGGCGAGGTGCAGGGCACGGTGCCGGCCGCGCCCTTTGCGCCACCGCTGGCGCAGCAGCCCATTGGCGTGCTCACCGAGTGCGCGCTGCTCTACACCTCGGGCACCACCGGCCGGCCCAAGGGCTGCATCCTGCCCAACCGCTACTTTCTGCACGCCGGCGCCTGGTACGCCGGCATCGGCGGCCTCGCGCAATTGCATGCTGGCACCGAGCGCATGCTCACGCCGCTGCCGCTGGTGCACATGAATGCCATGGCCTACTCGGCGATGGCCATGGTGCTCACCGGCGGCTGCCTGATCGCGCTGGATCGCTTTCACCCCAGCACCTGGTGGGCCAGCGTGCGCGAATCGCGGGCCACCGTGGTGCACTACCTGGGCGTGATGCCGGCCATGCTGATGAAGGCCGAGGCTTCGGCGCTCGATCGGCAGCACAGCGTGCGCTTCGGCTTCGGAGCGGGTGTGGAGCGCAGCCTGCACGCGCCCTTCGAGCAGCGCTTCGGCTTCCCGCTGCTCGAGGCCTGGGCGATGACCGAGACCGGCGCCGGCGCCGTGGTCATCGCCAACCGCGAGCCACGCCTGATCGGCAGCAGCTGCTTCGGCCGCGAGGGCGACGATGTGCAGGTGCGCCTGGTGGCCGACAGCGGCGCCGAGGCCGCCGTGGACGAGCCCGGCGAGCTGCTGGTGCGCCATGCCGGTGAAGCGCCACGCGATGGCTTCTTTGCCGGCTACCTGAAGGACCGGGCCGCTACCGACGAAGCCTGGGCCGACGGCTGGTTCCACACCGGCGACATCGTGCGCCGTGGCGCCGATGGCCAGCTGCACTTCATCGATCGGCGCAAGAACGTGATCCGCCGCAGCGGCGAGAACATCTCCGCCGTCGAGGTGGAAAGCGTGCTGCTGCAACACCCCGGCGTCAAGGCCGCCGCGGTGGCCGCCGTGCCCGATGCCATTCGTGGCGACGAGGTGCTGGCCTGCATCGTGCCTGCCGCGCCCCTGGCCGATGCGGCTGCGCGCAGTGCACTGGCCAACGAGCTGATGGCCTGGTGCCTGGCGCGCCTGGCCTATTACAAGGCGCCCGGCCACATCGCCTTTGTCGACGCGCTGCCGCTCACCGCATCCCAAAAGGTGCAGCGGGGCGAGTTGAAGGCCCTGGCCGCAGCGCAGCTGGGCCAGCCCGGCTGCGTGGACACGCAAGGCCTGAAGCGGAGGTCGGCATGAGCTTCGTCCGCAAGGGCTACGAGGGCGTGGCGGTGACGGTGCCGGTGACGGTGCCTTACGAACGCTATTCCACAAAATCAGCGCACTGGTTCATCGGCCAGGCCTTGAAATCGCTCGTCGAGCAATCGGGCCTGGCCAAGGATCAGATCGACGGCCTCACCGTGAGCAGCTTCTCGCTCGTGCCCGACACGGCGGTGGGCGTCACCCAGCACCTGGGCGTGTCGCCGCGCTGGCTCGATCACATCCCCACGGGGGGTGCCTCGGGCGTGATGTCGCTGCGCCGCGCGGCGCGCGCCGTGCAGGCGGGCGATGCCGATGTGGTGGCCTGCATCGCCGCCGACACCAATCACGTCGACAGCTTCCGCGCCACGCTGGGTGCCTTCAGCAACTTTGCGCGCGACGCCAGCTACCCCTATGGCTCGGGCGGGCCGAACTCGATCTTCGCCTTCATCACCGCCAACTACATGCGCCAGTACGGCGCCAAGCGCGAGGACTTTGGCCGCATCGCCGTGGACCAGCGCAGCAACGCGCTGCGCAACCCGCACGCGATGTTCAAGAAGCCGCTCACGCTTGACGAGTACATGGCCGCGCGGCCCATCTCCGACCCCATCCACCTGTTCGATTGCGTGATGCCCTGCGCCGGCGCCGAAGGTTTTCTGGTGATGCGCGAAGAGCGCGCCCGCGATCTGGGCCTGCCGCATGTGCTGGTGCGCGGCGCCATCGAGCGCCACAACGCCTACGCCGATGATCCGGTGATGGTGCGCGGCGGCTGGCTGGTGGACCGCGACGAGCTCTATGCCCAGGCCAGCGCCAAGCCCGCCGATGTGAGCTTTGTGCAGACCTACGACGACTACCCGGTGATCGTGATGCTGCAGTTCGAGGACCTGGGCTTCTGCGCCAAGGGCGAAGGCCCGGCCTTCGTGCAGGCCCACCGCATGACGCACGACGGCAGCTTCCCCAACAACACCAGCGGCGGCCAGCTCTCGGCCGGCCAGGCCGGTGCGGCCGGTGGCTTCCTCGGCATGACCGAGGCCATCCGCCAGCTCACGGGCGCAGCCGGTGATCGCGCGGTGCCCGATGCCACGCTGGGCCTGGTCACCGGCTTCGGCATGGTCACCTATGACCGTTGCCTGTGCACCGGCGCTGTCTTGCTCGGGAGCTCATCATGACCATGCCCTTGATGAGGCCCAAGCGCAAGAACCCGGTGCTGCGCACGCGGCAGATGAACCTGCCGCCCGGTGCGCGCGGCCGCGTGGCGCTCAACCTCACGGCCGCTGCCGCCGAGGGCCGCTTCGAGCTGCAGGTGTGCCAGGACTGCGCGGCCGTGCAATACCCGCCGCGCGAGGCCTGCCACCGTTGCCTGTCGGCGCGGCTGCAGTGGCGCGCGCAATCGGGCGAGGGCACGCTGCTGGGCATCACCACCCTGCACCACAGCAACGACCCCTTCTTCCGCGAGCGCCTGCCCTGGCGGCTGGGCCTGGTGCAGCTGGATGCCGGCCCGTCGCTCATCGTGCATCTGCATGGCGAGGTGGGCGATGCGCCCACACCGGTGCGCGTTGGTGCGCGGCTGGACCGCGCCGGCCAGGCGGTGCTGATCGGATTTCCAAAGCAAGGAACAGAACACATGGCGGACGACAAGATGCTGCGCGAGATGAGCTGCGACCCCAAGTTCCGCAAGGTGCTGGTCACCGATGGCAAGACGGCCGTGGGCCAGGCCATCGTGCAAGCGCTGGTGAAGGCCGGTGCCGACATCGTCTGGGTGGGCCACGCCGAGCCCTGGAAGAAGCTGCCCGGCTTTGACGACCTGGCCCGGCTGCCGCAGGTGACGATGGTGCCGCTGGACCTGAGCAATGCGCGCTCGGTGACCGAGCTGGCTGGCGAGATCGGCGGCAAGGTGGACATCGTGATCAACAACGCCGAGGTGCACCGCGCGCACGGCATCGCCTCGCGGCGCGGCACCGATGTGGCCAAGGCCGAGATGGACATCAACTACTTCGGCCTGCTGCGCCTGGCGCAGGAGTTCGGCCCCGCGCTCAAGGGCCGCTCGGCCGATGGCGAGATCGGCGCCACAGCCTGGGTGAATCTGCTGTCGGTCTACGCGCTGAGCAACTACCCCAGCCACGGCACTTTCTCCGCGTCCAAGGCGGCGGCGCACTCGCTGGCGCAATGCCTGCGCGCCGAGATGCGGCCGGCCGGCATCCGCGTGGTCAATGTGTTCCCCGGCCCCATCGACGACGAGTGGAACCAGAACCTGCCGCCGCCCAAGGTGGCGCCGGCCACGTTGGCCAGCGCCATCGTCAAGGCCCTGCGCGACGGCATCGAAGATGTCTACCCCGGCGATGTGGCGCAAGAGTGGCTGGAGCGCTGGCGCGAGAACCCGAAGGTGCTCGAGCGCGAGCTCGCGGCGGGAGGGGGCTGACATGCAAGATACGCGCACTTCATCCGTGCTGAGCAGCCTGGTGGCCGCCATGCTCAGCGGCCGCATCCGCGTGATTGACCTCACGCAGACGCTCACGCCCGAGTTCCCGCAGATCGCGCTGCCGCCCGAGATGGGGCAGTGCTGGCCCTTCCGCATCGAGGAGGTCTCGGCCTACGACGAGCGCGGCCCCGGCTGGTACTGGAACAACTTCTCCTGCGGCGAGCACACCGGCACGCACTTCGACGCCCCCATCCACTGGATCTCGGGCCGCGACCTGCCCAACAACGCGGTGGACACCATCCCGGCGAAGCACTTCGTGGCACCGGCCTGCGTGATCGACTGCGCTGCGCAGTCCACCGCCAACCCGGACTACCTGCTCACGGTGGCCGACATCGAGGCCTTCGAGGCGCAGCACGGCCGCATCCCGGCCGGCGCCTGGGTGTTGATGCGCACTGATTGGTCGAAGCGCCAGGACCCCGAGGCCTACCAGAACTTCGACGAGACCGGTCAGCACACGCCCGGCCCCAGCGCCGAGGCGGCGCAGTTCCTGGTGGAGCAGCGCGGCGTGCTCGGCTTTGGCTCCGAGGCCATCGGCACCGATGCCGGCCAGGGCTACCACCTGCGCCCGCCTTACCCCTGCCACTACTACATGCACGGTGCCGGCCGCTATGGCCTGCAATGCCTTTGCAATCTCGATCAGCTGCCGCCCACCGGCGCCGTGCTGATCTGCCCGCCGCTGAAGATCCAGAAGGGCAGCGGCAGCCCCTTGCGCGTATTGGCGCTGGTGGAGAGCGCAGCATGACCGCGGTGGTCACGGGCGGCAGCGCCGGCATCGGCCGCGCGATCTGCGAGGACCTGCTGGCGCGCGGCCACGAGGTGGTGTCGCTGGCGCGGCGCGCCTGCGACATCGCCCACTCCAAGCTGCACAGCATCGAGGTGGACCTGAGCGACCGCGCCGCCACCGCGCAGGCCGTGGCCGAGCTGGTGCAGCGCTTCGACGTGAGCACGGTGGTGCACAACGCCGGCATGATCCGCGCCGCGCTGCTGCCCGACGTGAAGCTCGATGATCTGGACGCGCTGGTGGAGCTGCACCTGGGCTGTGCCGTGCAATTGGTGCAGGCGGCCTTGCCGGCGATGAAGAAGGCGCAGTTCGGACGCGTCATCCTGATGTCCTCACGCGCCGCAGGCGGCATGGCCACGCGCACCAGCTACTCGGCTACCAAGGCCGGCATGCTGGGCATGGCGCGTACCTGGGCGCTCGAGCTGGCGCCCCACGGCATCACGGTCAACGTGGTGGCCCCGGGCCCCATCCGCACCGACATGTTCTTTGATGTGGTGCCCGAGGGCAGCGAGAAAGAGAAGCAGCTCGCCGCGTCCATCCCCGTCAAGCGCCTGGGCGAATCGGCCGATGTGGCCCGCGCGGTGGCCTTCTTTGCCGACCCGGCCAACGGCTTCGTCACTGGGCAGGTGCTGTATGTCTGCGGCGGCACCAGTGTGGGCAGCCTCAACCTCTGATCCGTGCACCGTTACAACAACGTTTCAAACAAGGCCAGCTGAATGAAGCAAATGACCCGCATCGCCGCTACCCTCAGCCTGGGCCTGGGCCTGGGCCTGGGCCTGGCCCTGGCCCTGGCCCTGGCCGTGCCCGCACAGGCAGCGGACCTCAAGGTGGGCTTCATCACCTCGCTGTCCGGGCCGGTGTCGGCGCTGGGCATCCCCTATGCCAAAGGCATCCAGGCGGCCATCGCGGCGCGGGGCGAGATCGCTGGCCGCAAGGTGCAGCTGATCCAGCTGGACGATGCGTCCGACCCCACCACCGCCGGTCGCAATGCGCGCAAGCTGGTCACCGAGGACAAGGTGGACCTGCTCATCGGCACCTCGGGCGTGCCCGGCGCCATGGCCATCGCGGTCGTGGCCCGCGAGACGCAGACGCCGCTGATCTCGCCCACGCCGCTGAACCTGCCGGCCGACGATGGCGGCTGGACAGTGACCGTGTCGCAGCCCTTCCCGCTGATGGTGGCGGCGGTGGTCGAGCGCATGAAGCGCAGCGGCGTGAAGACCGTGGCCTACATCGGCTTCTCTGATGCGCTGGGCGATCTGGC